>Ga0184618_10000020_pt1 | contig 42290 bp, 29 predicted proteins | sample PLM0_30_b1_FD_133159 | JGI IMG/M metagenome (GOLD analysis project Ga0184618, IMG submission 133159) | Groundwater sediment microbial communities from an aquifer in East River, Colorado, USA - PLM0_30_b1 | ecosystem: Environmental > Terrestrial > Soil > Riparian zone | place: USA: East River...
TACCCGCCGCAGGCGCGACCGCCACCCCACCGGCAGGCGGGCGGGCGCAGGCGTCGGCGAGCAGAGCGACGACGAAGAGTGCGTCGCGACGAGCGGACAAGCGTGGGCTCCGTGAGGGGATGTGGTAGAAGAATACCCCCGGACGCTCGTTTGATGCCGCCCGCTCGGGCGGCGGCGGTTAGGCGATCGGCGACGGCGCGCGTCGCGGCGGAGCGACTGCGACCCGCCGCGGCGGCTGCACGGCCTGGGCGGGCTGCCACCCGGCGCGGCGCTCCAATTCCGCCCGGCGCTCGGCCGGAGACCGCCGCTCGAGGCTGCTGCGGAGCTCGACCGCGCGCGGCAGGTCAACCACGCGCCGCTCGATCCCCAACCGGCGGTCGACACCGGCCCGGCGATCGCTGCTGGCCCGGCGCTCGAACCGCCGGCGGCCGGTTGCCCGCCCGACTTCGGCGTGGACCAACACCTCGCCGTCCGTGATCTCTGGCGGGATCAGCTTGAACGCGGGCCAGTCGCTTCTGAACCAGTTGGCGGCGAGTGCGGCCGCGGCATCCGCGCCGTCCCGCGTTTCGCAGACGCTGATCGACGCGATCACGCCATCGCCCGCGTCGAGCAGGTAGTACGCCACGAAGCCCGGGAGGTGGTTCATCTGCGGCAACAGGCTGGTCTCCGCGTGCTGTGCCGCGCTGGCGACCGTCCCGAGTCTCACCCGATAGCGTCGAATTACGGCGTGCATCGCCTTCTCACTTTGTTGGAGAGTGCTGAAGTTGAGCGCAAGTTTCGGGCCCTAGGGTTGGAGGACATGCCGGAGTCCAAGGGCGGCGAACCGTTCCGAAACCGCAACGAAACTGCACGCCAGTTGCGACACGCTCCAGACACCGTAATCTGGCGCGCGCCCGGCGAGCAAGCTAGCCTTCCCAATAGATGGCCTCCAGCGCGCTGTCCCCTTCGGCCGGCCGCGAAACCCGCGACTCGGTCGTCATCCGCTTCGCCGGCGACTCCGGTGATGGGATGCAGGTGACCGGCTCGCAGTTCACCGTCGAGACCGCGCTCGCGGGAAACGACCTCTCCACATTCCCCGACTTCCCCGCCGAGATCCGCGCGCCCGCGGGCACGACGTTCGGCGTGTCGGCGTTCCAGATCCATTTCGGCGCCGTGGACGTGATGACACCCGGCGACGATGTGGACGTGCTGGTCGCCATGAACCCCGCGGCTCTCAAAGTCGAACTCAAGGATCTGCGGGTGGGCGGGACGGTCATCGTAGACACCGCGGCATTCAACGAGCGCAATCTGTCGAAGGCCGGATACGCGGCCAGCCCGTTGGACGACGACTCGCTCGCCCCCTACCAGGTGCTCAAGTTCGACATCACCAAGCTCACCGCCGACGCGGTGAAGCCGTTCGGCCTCTCGGCGCGGGAGGCGCACCTGTGCCGCAACATGTGGGCGCTGGGCCTGCTCCTCTGGATGTACGGCCGCGAGCGCGAGGCCACCCTCGACTGGCTCACGAAAAAGTTCGCCAAGAAGCCCCAGATCGCCGACGCGAACGTCGCCGCCCTGAACGCGGGTCACGCCTTCGGCGAAACCGCCGAGATGTCCGAGCACCTGGTCGGGTACGTCGTCCCCAAGGCCCACGTGCGGCCCGGGCTGTACCGCACCGTGAGCGGCACGGAGGCGCTGGCCTGGGGGCTCGTGGCGGGAATGCGCGCGGCGGGGATCGACAGGATGGTGTTCGCCGGCTACCCGATCACCCCCGCCTCCGCGCTGCTCCACGCCCTCGCGACGATGCGCAACTACGGTGTGGTCACATTTCAGGCGGAGGACGAGATCGCCGCGAGCGGTGCGGCGCTCGGCGCCGCGTTCGCGGGCGCCCTCGGGGTCACCTCGAGCTCGGGACCCGGCATCGCCCTGAAGACCGAGATGCTGGGTCTCGCGATCGCCACCGAGCTGCCCATGATCGTGATCGACTCGCAGCGCGCCGGGCCGTCGACCGGGATGCCGACCAAAACCGAGCAGTCGGACCTGTTCCAGGCGGTCCACGGCCGCAACGCCGACGCGCCGCTCGCCGTCATCGCGGCGGCCACCGCAACGGATTGCTTCGACGTCGCGATCGAGGCGGTCCGGCTCGCCACCCGCTACATGACCCCCGTGATCGTCCTGTCGGACGGCTACCTCGCGCACGCCGCCGAGCCGTGGCGCATCCCCGACGAGGCCGACCTGCCGCGCTTCCCGATCGCCTACCGCACCGACCCGGAGGGCTTTCAGCCCTTCCTGCGCGATCCGCGCACGCTGGCGCGCCCGTGGGTGCGACCGGGAACGCCGGGTCTGGAGCACCGCATCGGCGGGCTCGAGAAGGACTACGATTCGGGCCACATCTCCTACGATCCCGACAACCACGCCCGCATGACGCAGGCCCGCGCGGCAAAGATCGCGGGGATAGCGCAGGACATCCCGCTCCAGAGCACGACGTTGGGCGCCGACCATGGCGCGCTCGCCGTCGTCGGGTGGGGCTCGACGTTCGGGCCGATCCATCAGGCGGTGCGGATCGCGCGCGACGAAGGGCGCGACGTGTCACACATCCACGTCCGCTACATGAGCCCCTTCCCGCGCAACTTGGGCGACCTGCTGAAGCGTTTCGGCCGCGTGCTCGTGCCCGAGATGAACAACGGGCAGCTGGTGCGGTTGCTGCGCGCGGAGTACCTGATTCCGGCCGAAGGGCTGAGCAAGGTGACGGGAAAACCGTTCAAGGTGCAGGAAATCCTCGACGCGATCGCCAAGGTCGTTCCCCCTCTCCCCAACGGGGAGAGGGGGCCAGGGGGTGAGGGCCGATGACGGTCACGACGATCACCGACGCGCAGCTCGCCCCCAAGGACTACGCCTCGGACCAGGAGGTCCGGTGGTGCCCCGGGTGCGGTGACTACGCGATCCTCAAGGCGGTGCAGAAGGCGTGCGCCGAGTTGGGGGTCAAGCGCGAGCAGACGGTATTCGTGAGTGGGATCGGCTGCGCGGCCCGGTTCCCGTATTACATGGCCACCTACGGCTTCCACACGGTCCACGGCCGCGCGCCGGCGATCGCCACGGGGATCAAGCTCGCGAACCCCGACCTCGACGTGTGGGTCATGACCGGGGACGGCGACGGTCTGTCGATCGGCGGCAATCACATGCTGCACGTGCTGCGCCGCAACGTGGATCTGCAGATCGTGCTGTTCAACAACGAAATCTACGGCCTCACCAAGGGCCAGTACTCGCCGACGTCGCGCCGCGGCACTCGGTCCCCATCGACGCCACTGGGCTCGATCGAGTATCCCGTCTCGGCGTGCGTGTTCGCGCTCGGCGCGGGCGCGCGGTTCGTGGCTCGCTCGGTCGACACATTGCAGCCACACCTCGTCGCCGTGCTGAAGCGGGCGCGCGCCCATCAGGGCGCGTCGTTCGTGGAGATCCTGCAGAATTGCGTCGTGTTCAACGACGCCGTGTTCGAGCACATCACCGACAAGGCCGTCGCCCCCGATGCGCAGATCCTCGTCGAGCACGGTCGGCCCCTGCTATTCGGCAAGAACAAGGAGAAGGGGCTACGGCTCAAACCCGGCAAGCTCGAGCTGGAGGTGGTGGCGCCGGGCGAGAATGGCGTGACGGAGGCGGAGATCCTCGTACACGACGAGACGAACCGCGCCCTGGCGCAGCACCTCGCCGCGCTCGAGCCACCCTTCCCCACGGCGATGGGCGTGCTCTATTGCAACCCCGTGCTGTCGTACGAGCGTGAGGTACATGCCCAAGGAAAGGCCGCCGCCAAGGGTCCCGCCGACCTCGATACCCTGCTGCGCAAGGAGCGCACGTGGCAGGTCGACGGCTCGTGACCGCGTCCGAGCTGGACCGCCGGGACGCGAACCGCCGCGGCGGAACGGATCAGCGCGCCGAGAGTCTGCCCGTCGCGGTGGAGCGCCGCAAGAGCGACCGGCGGCGCGGGATCGAACGCCGGCTCGCGCTCCAATCGGCCGCCGCCCAGCTGCAAACCGCGATCGATCTGCTCATGCGGATCGCGGATTCAGGCACACTCAACGACGACCAGCGGCGCTTGCTGGATACGGCGATGCTGCGGCTGCGCTTCGCGGTCGAGCGGATGGATGGCGGGTGAAGCGGGGGGTTGACGACCGTGGTCACGCGCTTCTAGCCTCCATGACGGCATTCCAAATCGGGGGCTTTCTATGAGACTCGTCGCCACGCTCGCCGTCGTACCCGCGCTCCTCCTCCAGACGGCTGGGGGGGGGGGGGCCGCGCAAGACCGCGGGCCACACGCTGCGCCATACACATACGAGGGGACGATCCGCACCGTCCAAGCAAGACCGGCCTCCCTCGAGCTCATCACCGGCGTTGGGATGGCATTGCGGCTCGTCCGCATGAGCGTCCCCGCGGCCGCGCACATCGAGAGCGGTGGTGCGGCCATCGCGCTGCGCGATCTTCGGCCCGGCGACGTCGTCCGTGCCGAATGCCATCAAACCGGTGCCGGTCTCGTCGCCGACCGGATCGAGCGCAAGCGGGCAGCGCCATGAGGGCCGCCCTGCTCTCGGCCGCGGCGGCCGCGGTGGTCGTGGCCGCATGCGCCAAACCGGTCAAACCCGGCGATCCGGTCCGCGGGCTGACGCGCGAGCAGCGCGATCGGTTCCGCCGGGGCGGTGAGGTGTTCGACACCGTCTTCACGGCGGCGACGGGGCTGGGCCCGCTCTTCAACTCGACCTCGTGCGGCGAGTGCCACGAAGACCCCGTAGCGGGCGGGTTCGGAGACGAGGTGGAAGTGCACGCCGCGGCGTTCCATCCCGGCGCGCCGTGCGACCCCCTCGTGCATCAAGGAGGACCCGTCATCCAGCAGGATGCGACGCCGGCCCTGAAGACCGCGCTCGGCGTCGAGCGGGAGCCCAATCCGCCGGATGCGACCGCCCTGGCGCGCCGGACCGCGCCCGTCGTCTTCGGCCGCGGCCTCCTCGACGCGGTGCCCGACTCGGCCCTCCTCGCCTACGCGGATCCCGAGGACCGCAACGGCGACGGCGTCTCGGGACGGCCCAACCACTTCTTCGACGGGCGGATCGGCCGGTTTGGGCGCAAGGCGCTGGTCCCGACGCTGGGGGAGTTCAATGAAGGAGCATTCGTTCTCGAGCAGGGCGTGACGACGCCGGCGATCCCGACGGAGGAGACATTCGGCGGGCGGCCGCTCCCGGCGGGCGTGGACCCGGCGCCCGATCCCGAAATCACCGCGGAGATCGTGGCCCTCACCGACACGTTCGTGCGCTTTCTCGGCGCGCCCACGCCGCTGCGGCCGTCCGCCGAAGCTCGGCAGGGACGCGACCTGTTCGGCCGCATTGGATGCGCCGCATGCCACGTTCCCGCGTTGCGGACCGGCGACTCTCCGATCGCGGCGCTGCGGCGCCGCGAGGTCGGCGCTTACAGCGATCTCCTGCTCCACGACATGGGACCCGAGCTCGCCGACATCTGCCTCGGCGACGCGACCCCGTCCGAATTCCGAACCGAGCCGCTGATCGGGCTGCGGCTCGCTGCCCGGTTCCTGCACGACGGCCGAGCCACGACGGCGGAGCAGGCGATCGAGCTGCATGGAGGAGAGGCGGGGGGTGCACGCACCCGGTTTCTCGCCCTGACCCCGGGCGAGCGGGCGGCGCTCGTCGCGTTTCTCAAGACGCTGTAGCTCAGGCGCGGCGGCGCTTCTTGTTGTCGTACAACGCGGCGTCCGCCGCGCCGAGCAAGCGCTCGCCGGTCTCCCCGTCGCGGGCATAGAGCGCCATCCCGACACTGATGGTCACGGTCGGTTTCTCGGAGTCCTGGCGCAGGCGATCGACGATGCGCTCGACCACGCGCCTGGCTGCCGCCTCGTCGGTCTCGGGGAGGACGATGGCGAACTCGTCGCCGCCGAACCGCGCCGCCGTGTCCACCGCACGGCACGCCATGTGGAGCACCTCGGCAACCCGCGTCAGCGCTCGGCTCCCCACGAGGTGCCCGTGACGGTCGTTGATCTTCTTCAAGCCGTCCACGTCCATGAGCACCACCGCGAACGGCCGCTCGGTGCGCCCCGACCGCCGGATCTCGGCCTCCAGCACGCCGGACAGCTGGCGGTAGTTGGCGAGGCCGGTCAGGGGATCGGTGACCGCGAGCCGCCCCAGGCGCTCCTCGGCCTCCCGGTGCTCGGCGACGACGGCCGCGAGGATCAGGCTCGTCGTGCCGGCGATGCCCATGAACACCTGGAGCGCCAGGAGCGACTCGTTGGGCGCCTCGCGCGCGAAGGGACCCGAGCCACGCAGCGTTCCCCAAATGGCGATCCCGCCTACGAGCGCGACGGCGGTTGCCGCTTCGCGTTGGCCAAAGCGGTACGCCGCCCAGACGAAGAGCGGAAGGCAAAGGGTCTCTGACGGCACCTCCCCGGCGAACACGACCCAGCTGACGAGCAGCGACGCCGCGAGGAGAGCACCTGCTTCGAGCCGCCGCGCGCCGTGCCACTCGAGCCGCGCATGCACGAGCCAGAGCAAGAGGAGCGGCGCGACGATGAGGTTCCCGCTCGCGTCGCCGAGCCACCAGGTCAGCCAAATGGACCCGACCGCCGCTCGGGGCGCGAAGCCGCCGAGCGCGAGACTCGCGACACCCAAGGTGGCGCTGACGGTCGTGCTGAACAGCGCGGCGAGCGCCGTGAACCGGACGATGTCGCCGGCGCGCGCGAACGCCTCGCGCCCGCGCGCGAAGCGGGTGACGAGGTACGCGCCGACCACGCCTTCGAGCGTGTTGCCGAGCGCGATGCCGAGGGACGTCGCGACGGTGCCGGCCGTCGTGAAGTTCACCAAGAACGCCCCGAGGAAAATGGCCGGAGCGACCCGGTACCCCAAAAGAAGCAACGCCACCAGTGCGATGCCCGTCGTCGGCCAGACGGGCGTGGCGCTGGGGTTGGCGAACGCCAGGCGCAACCCCAGTTTGCCGGCGACAACGTAGACGCCGACGAGGGCTACACCGATGGCGACTTCTCGTCCGATGCGCATCGCAGCGGAAGGTCGGGGCAAGCGCGGCGGGCCACCGTGACCCCCCTCACGAGCGTTGCGGTCTCGCGGGGGCGAGATAACCTCCATACCCACAACGTGCTCCAGGTGACGTGCGACAAGCAAGTGGGGCGAACGTGCATCACCCCAGGCGCGCGTTACCTTTTCCGGCACTCCAGCTCACCTCCGAGGTTCGTGTGTCGCGACGCCCAGCCGTCTTGATCCCCCTGTTCCTCCTTCTCCTCGCCGGCCACGTCGCGGCGCAAGGCTATGACCCTACGCTCTTCTCGGACCTGCGTTGGCGGCTGATCGGGCCATTCCGCGGCGGCCGCACGGTGGGCGCGGCAGGCGTGCGCGGCCAGCCGAACGTGTTCTATATCGGCGTGAACAACGGCGGCGTCTGGAGGACCACCGACTACGGCCGGGTCTGGGTCCCGATCTTCGACGCCGAGTCCACGGGGTCCATCGGCGCGATCACCGTGGCGCCGTCCGACCCGACCGTGCTCTACGTGGGGAGCGGCGAGGGGCTGCAGCGCCCCGACCTGTCGGTGGGGGACGGGATCTACAAGTCCTCGGACGGCGGGAAGACGTGGCGACACTTGGGTCTGCGCGACGGACAGCAGATCCCGGCGATCATCGTCGATCCGCGCGACCCGAACCGCGTCTTCGCGGCCGTCCTAGGGCATCCGTACGGCGCGAACACCGAGCGCGGGACCTTCCGCTCCGGCGACGGCGGCGAGACGTGGGAGAAGGTGCTCTACAAGGACGAGAACACCGGCGGGATGGACCTCGCTTTCGATCCGCGGAACCCACAAACGGTGTTCGCCGTGCTCTGGGCGGCGCGCCAGGCGCCCTGGGAGGCGGGGTGGGCGCTCCCCGCAAACAACGGCCTCTACAAGTCGACCGATGGCGGCAGCACGTGGCGCCAGATCACCGCGGGGCTCCCGACCCCGGAGGAGGGCTTGGGCCGCATCGGCCTCGGCACGAGTCTCAGCGAGCCGAACGTGATGTACGCGATCGTGGGCGCGTCGCCTGCGAAGGGCGGGCTGTATCGCTCCGAGGACGGCGGCGAGAGTTGGCGGCTCGTCAATAGCGACGCGCGCCTGTGGGGCCGCGATGGCGATTTCAACGAAGTGAAAGTCGATCCGAAGAACGCCGCCGTCCTGTACGTCGCCAACGTCGTGACGTGGAAATCGACGGACGGCGGCAAGACGTTCGTGGGGTGGCGGGGCGCGCCGGGCGGCGACGACTACCATCGCCTGTGGATCAACCCCGACGATCCGAACATCATCCTCAACGCCGCCGACCAGGGCGCGGTGATCACCGTGAACGGCGGCGAGACGTGGAGCTCGTGGTACAACCAACCCACGGCGCAGATGTTTCACGTCACGACGGACAATCGCTTCCCCTACTGGGTGTACGGTGGCCAACAGGAGTCAGGGTCGGCGGGGGTGCCGAGCCGCGGACCCGACGGGCAGATCACGTTCCGCGACTGGCGCCCCGTCGGCCTCGAGGAATACGGATACGCCGCCCCCGATCCCCTGCACCCGAACCTCGTGTATGGCGGGAAGCTCACGCGGTTCGACTGGAACACCGGAGAAGTGAAGAACGTCTCTCCGGCGCCCGTGCGCGGCGTCGGCAACGACTGGCGGTTCGTGCGCACCGCCCCCGTGATCTTCTCTCCGGTCGATCCGCGCATCCTGTACTACGCCGGGAACGTGCTCTTCAAGACGGTGAACGGCGGTGAGAGCTGGACGGTGATCAGCCCCGATCTCACGCGCGTCTCATACGAGGTCCCGGCGACGCTAGGGGCCTTCGCGGCGCTCGATCCGGAAAAAGGGAAGCACCGCGGTGTGATCTACACGATCGCGCCGTCGTTCCGGCGGCTCAATCTGATTTGGGTTGGCACCGACGACGGCCTGATCTGGGTGACCCACACCGGCGGGGGGCGCGGGCGCACCTGGAAGAACGTCACCCCACCCGCCCTCACCCCGTGGAGCAAGGTCTCGATCGTGGAGGCCTCGCACTTCGACACGCTCGCGGCATTCGCGGCCGTGAACCGGTTCCGCCTGGACGACGTCGCGCCACATATCTACCGGACGCGGGACGGCGGAAAGACGTGGACGGAAATCGTAGCAGGAATACCGTCGAATGAAGTCGTCAACGTCGTGCGGGAGGACCCGGTGAAGCGCGGGCTGTTGTTCGCGGGCACGGAGCGCAGCGTGTACGTCTCGTTCGACGACGGCGACCACTGGCAGTCGCTGCGGCAGAACCTGCCGCCCAGCTCGATGCGCGACCTCCAGGTACACGACACCGACCTCATCGTGGGGACCCACGGCCGCTCGATCTGGATCCTCGACGACATCACGCCGCTGCGGCAGCTCGCCGCCGTTGCTCGCGCGCCGGTCGCGCATCTCTTCCAGCCGGCGCGGGCGTGGAGGGTACGCTGGAATCTGAACACCGACACGCCCCTGCCCCCCGACGAGCCGGCGGGCCGGAACCCACCCGACGGAGCGACCATCGATTACTACCTGGCCGCGGCCAGCGGGCCGGTGACGCTCGAGGTGCGGGATGCGCGCGGCGGGTTGGTGCGCCGCGTCTCGAGCGTCGACACCGTGCCGAAGGACTCGGGGCTCAACATCCCCGATTACTGGATCCGCCCGCCCCAGGTGCTGTCCACCGCCGCGGGGACGCACCGCCTCGTGTGGGACCTGCACTACGCGCCGCCGCCCGCGTTGTCTCCCAGCTATCCCATCTCCGCGATCTATCGCGACACGTGGCGCGAGCCGCGCGGTCCGACCGCGCTGCCGGGGAGTTACACCGTCCGGCTGACGGTGGCCGGTCGTACGCTCACGCAACCACTCAGGATCCGGATGGACCCACGGGTGCGCGTGCCCCCAGCCGCCTTGATGCAGCAGTTCGCGTACGCGAGCCGGCTAGCGGGCGCCATGCGGCGCGACTATGCGGCGTTGCGGGCAGTGCGCGGATTGCGCGCCCAGATTCGCGCGCTGCGCGAGGGCGTGATCACCGGGCCGCTCGCGGACGCGGTGGGCGCGCTGGATCAGCGGCTCGCGGCGCTCGAGAGCGGCGAGCGAGCTCCGGCGCCGACGCTCACCCGCGTGAGCGGCGAGCTGGCCGGGCTGCTCGACCTGATCGACGGCGTGGACGCTGCGCCGACCACGCAAGCCGCTCGGGCCGTGGCGACGCTCGAAGGGAGGCTCGCCGGACTGCTCGCCCGCTGGGCGGCGCTCCAGCGGCGCGACATCCCGCGGGTGAACGCACGGCTCAAGGCGGCGGGCCTGGCGGAGCTGCGCTAGGTGGCCACGACCCCCGCGTTCTTGTTCGACCTCGACGGCACGCTGATGGACAGCGTCTACCAGCACGTGCTGGCGTGGCGTGAGGCGCTCGAGCAGGCCGGCATCGAATTGTCCGTCTGGCGCATCCACCGCCGCATCGGCATGAGCGGCGGGTTGTTCATCGATGCGCTGTTGCGCGAGACCGGCCGGCGGTTCGACACCGAGGAGGCGGCCGGGGTACGGCGGACACACGCCGCGGCGTTCGCGCGGCAGGTGGGCGGCGTCCGCCCTCTGCCCGGCGCGCGCGAGCTGCTCGCCTATCTCACGACGGCGCGCGTGCCGTGGGCGATCGCGACCAGCGGCTGGATCGAGAGCGCGCGTCCGATGCTGGAGCTGTTGGGCGTGCCGCCCGGCGTGCCGGTGATCACGCGCGATCAGGTGGAGCATGCCAAACCCGATCCCGATCTGTTCCTCGCCGCGGCCGCCCGGCTCGATGTGCCGATCGACGCATGCGTCGTGGTCGGCGACAGCGTGTGGGACCTGCTCGCCGCGCGGCGGGCCCGCGCCCTCGGCGTCGGCGTCCTATCGGGCGGGTACGGCCAGGACGAGCTCGAGCGGGCGGGCGCCTACCGGGTCTACCAGGACCCGGCGGACCTGCTCCGGCACCTCGACGAAGTGGGCGTGCGGGTCGCGCGCTGACTCAGCGAGATGTCTTCGGGACCCCGACCATGCCGAGCGGCTCTCCCGACGACGTCGCCGGCGTGGCCACGACGTAGAGCATGATGCCGCCGAACGGCGCGCGCACCTCGGCCAGTTGGGCGCCGAAGAAGTCGGTGATGGTGCCGAGCAGCGCGCCGGCCGCGACCGTCTGGCCGGGCTGCACCGCCGGGTGCCAGGTGCCGGTCACGGCGGAGCGCAGCACTTCGGTCCGCTCGAACCACACGGGGCGCTGCACCATCTCGATCTCGCCCGGCAGCATGCGGAGGTAGCGCAGCAGCCGAAACACCCCGCGCACGTTGCGCTGCACGTTCTCGTCGGCGGCGATCCCCAGCTGACCCGTCTCGGTAGTGATGCCGGGCTTGCCCATCAGCTGCGCGGTGTTCTCCGTGTAGACGGAAGCCCTCGGGTCACGCGGCCGTCCGGTATCCACAACGATGTACTCGTTCCCCCACGCGAGCGCGACCTCTCGCGCGAGCGAGTCCACCCGCGCGTCGACGCCGAGCTTGTTCCAGTAGCTGTACGGCACTAGCGCCTCGTTGCCGTCGCCGGCGTGCATGTCCACGAGGTAATCCGCGCGGGTGATGATCTCGCGCGTGATCGTCGCGGCGATCCGTTCCGAGACGGTGCCGTCCATCCGCCCGGGATAGACCCGGTTGAGATTCTTGCCGTCGATCGGTGAGTAGTAGATGGTGCGTTTCTGGAACGACGGCAGGTTCGCGACGTGCACCATCAGGATCGTGCCACGCAGCGCGCGTGGGTCGATCTCGCGGCGGGCACGCTGCAGGGCGACGATGGGCGCGACCTCGGATCCGTGGGTTCCCGCGACGAGGGCGAGTGTGGGGCCGGCCGCGCCGCCGCGCACGATTGTGATCGGGATCCGCGTCGCCGAATCGACGCCGGCGGGAACGTCGAGAAATCCGCTGGCCATCTCTCCCGGACGCGCGGTGACGGATCCGATGGTGAGCGGTGTCTGCAACACCAGCGATAGTACGAGTGCACAACACGACATAACGACCTCCGCCGCAGGGAATTTGACTTCATCCGTCCGGGCTATTACTGTTCTGTCAGCGTCAGGAGCAAACGTCAAGGCGGGGCTTGGCATTGCGCCGGTCCCGCCTTCTTTATGCAGGCGAGGCGAAGTCATGGCCAAAGAAGAGGCGATCGAGATCGAAGGCACGGTCTCTGAAGTACTGCCCAACACGACGTTCCGCGTCCTGCTGGTGAACGGGCACCAGGTGCTCGCGACCATTGCCGGCAAGATGCGGCGTTTCCGGATCCGGGTGCTCGCGGGCGACCGCGTCACCCTGGCGGTCTCCCCCTATGACCTCACCCGCGGGCGCATCACGTACCGGCACAAGTGAACCGGTCTCGGGCGGCCCTCGCCAGAACCGGTTTGCAATCCGACGGCGGCCGACCCGGCTGTCCGGCGTGCGGCCGGCTGCTGCAGTTCGGAACCGACCGGCAGGGCCGCACGACGGAGTCGTGCGGGTGCGGGTACCGCGGCTTCGTCCGGAAGCTGCTGGCGGCCACGGCTCCGGAGGGCGCTAAGGCGCAGTGAGCACGCACGCGATGGAGCAGGCGGCCGCCGCGGTCTGGGCGGCGCGCCTCGCACCCTACAAGGGCCCCGACCCGAAACGCAGTGCATGGCAGTTGGCGAGCGCCGCGGCGTTGTTCGCCGGCGCCTGGGCGGCGATGTACGCGAGCCTCGCCGCCGGCTACTGGCTCACCCTGCTGCTCGCCGTGCCTACGGCGTTCTTCCTCATCCGGCTGTTCATCATCCAGCACGATTGCGGGCACGGGGCGTTCTTCCGATCGACGCGGGCGGCGGACATCGTCGGCTCGATTCTCGGCGTGCTCACCCTGACGCCATACCACTACTGGAAGAAGACGCACGCCCTCCATCACGCGACGTCCGGGAACCTGGAGCACCGCGGCTTCGGGGACATCGACACCCTGACGGTCGACGAGTACCTCGCGCGCTCCCGCTGGGAGCGCTTCAAGTACCGCGTCTACCGCCATCCGCTGGTGCTGTTCGGCGTGGGCGCGGTGCTGCACTTCTTTATCCGGCACCGGCTGCCGACCATCGTGCCGCGCGAGTGGACGCGCGAGCGGCGCAGCATCCTGTGGACCGACGTGGGCCTCGCGGCGGCGATCGTCCTGATGGGGATCGCGGTCGGTTTCCGGGCGTTCCTGCTGGTGCAGCTCCCCGTGACGCTGCTGTCGACGTCCATCGGTGTGTGGTTGTTCTACGTGCAGCACCAGTTCGAGCCGACCTACTGGGAGCACGACGAGCGCTGGGCGTACGACGCCGCGGCCTTGCAGGGCAGCTCGTACTACCGCCTGCCCAAGCTGCTCCAGTGGGCCACCGGCAACATCGGCCTGCACCACGTCCACCACCTGCTCCCCCGCATCCCCAATTACCGGCTGCAGCGAGTGTTGGATGAACATCCCGAGCTGCGCCAGGTCCCGACGTTGACGCTGTTCGACAGTTTCCGTTGCGTGGGCCTCACGCTGTGGGATGAGCGGGCGCGCAAGTTGGTGCCGTTTCCAGCCTCGTCGTGACGCTCCGCAGGACCCCGCTTGTTGCCGCCGATCAGCGGCTGAGCCAGTAGGACACCTTCACGAGGAAGGTGTTGTCGGGGTGCTGATCGAAGAGGCGGCGGAAATCGCGCGGCATGGACCGCGTGACGTCCAAGTCGCTGTCATCCACGCGCCCCTGGCTCCACACCACGAACAGCGTCGACCCGGGTCGATACTCCCAACGCAGCACCAGGTTCGAGTTGAAGGCCTTGAAGTTCTCGAAGCCCGGCGCGACCGGGTACGGCTGGAACCGGTCCTGGTACCGCTCGGCGCGGGGATTCGCCAACTCGCGGACGTTCGAGTACGGCCCCTTGCTCACGAACGGCGACGCGTACGCCTGGACCGTGAGCGTGGGACTCGCCGTATAATCCAACCGGAACGACAGCGACGTGGTCTTCTGATCGAGGTGCGCGAACAAGTAATGCGTCGTGCCCCCCGCGGTATCGGTGCGGACGAACTGCCAGTCGTTCACATCGTGTGAGAAGCTCAGGCCGAGCGAAGCGCGGAACTGTGTGGACACGCGCAAGTCGACGCTCGGGCTCACGTTGAAGCTCGTGGAGCGGCCGCCGTCCCCGCGGAAGAGGTTGAAAAAGAGGTAGGGAATGATGGGGCGGCGCTGGTCGCCCTCGAAGCCGCCCCACGGGGCGAAATACGGCTCGACGCGCACGGCGGGCCCGCCGCGTGCCGCGCGGTCGTCAAACGTGGTGCCGAGCTGGCCGAGGGTGCCCCCGAGGTGCAGCCAATACCGACTGTTGAGCTGGAAGTGCCCGTTCGTGTTGGCCGCGCGCTCCGTGGGCAAACCCTCCGTCGTCCAGAACTGCCACCAGTTGAAGTTCCAAAAGCCCTGCTGGAAGATGAGAAACGGCTTGTTCCAATTCATGGCGGCCCAGTTGTTCCAACTCTGCTGGTCGGCGCGGCGCAGGAAACCGAAATCGTTCGCCTCGAAGCCGGCCGACCGGCGCAGGTAGCTCGTCTCGAACCGAATGAAGCCGCCGGTCCGCTGGAACAGGACCTCCTCGGCGTCCCCCGACAGGCTCGTGCGCGTCGTGTCCAGGGTCAGGCGGTCGTCGGGCCGCTGATACTGGTGCACGGAGCTACGCTGCGTCCTAGCGATCGCGGCGGGCGTGCCGGCGACGCGGCTCGCGTCGATGGAGCCTGTGAGCTGATAGCGCCCGCCGCGGAAGCGATGGCGGAAGTTGAAGGCGCCGACGTAGGCGCTCTTCCGCAGCACGTTTTCCGTCCACTGATCGACGCCACGGTTCACCGTCGTCAGCATCACCCCTATGCCACTCTCGCCCTTGCGGAAGTCCTGCGTCGCCCTGAGTCCGCCGTAATTCGTGGTGGGCTGGAGGGTCTGGCCCAGCGCGTTCGTGGAGTTGTTGGTCACCGCGTCGAGCACGCCGAGGGTCAGGCCGCTGGGCAGCCGCCCGGTGATTTTAGCGGCGCCGAGGATCCGGGACGCGCTTCCCACCCGCCGCGAGTAAAAGAGCCCTTCCCCGCTGCAATTGACGACGCTGCAATTGATGCCGAACTGGAAAATGCCCGTGCCCTCGATGAAGAACGGCCGCCGCTCCTGATAGAACGTCTCGAACGGACCGAGGTTGAGCACCGAGGGGTCGGCCTCGACCTGCCCGAAATCGGGGTTCACCGTGGCGTCAATGGTGATGTTCGACGTCAGTCCGTACTTGATGTCGGCGCCCAGGTCGAGCTTCTGCGCGCGGTCGAACCCCGGGCCTTGGAGGGGCACGTTCTTCGTCACGAAATAGGGGGCCAACTCGAGGCGCCGCGGGGCGGCGAGCCCGTCGAGGCCCGTCACCTCGCCGAGCTGCGACATGAGGCCCGGGCGCGTCACGCGGTACAGCGGCCAGCTCACCCGCTCGGTATATCGGTCGATGTCCCGCCACACGCCGAACCCGAACGTGTTGGTCGGTCCGGGCGCGTAGCGCATTTGGGAGAGGGGGATGCGAAACTCGGCCGTCCAGCCGAGCGAGTCGACTTGCGTTCCGGCCTCCCAGACGCCGTCCCACGCGTCGTCTTCGCTGTTGTCGTCGTAGACCGCATAGTCGCGCTTCACGCCCGCCGGGTTCACGGCGAACTCGTAACCGGTACGCCGGTCGTGGTAGGAATCGACGATGATCTTGAGCTGGTCGGAGGCGGTCCGAATGTCGCGCCGCGCCAGGAGCTTCAGGATGCTGTCGGGATGCGGGTCGAAGGCGCGAATGAAGACGTAGAAGGTGCGGGCGTCGTAGGCGATCTTCACCTCCGTGCGAAAGCTCGGTTCCGCATCCTCGACGGGCCGGAATTGCCGGAACGCCGTGATCGCGGCGGCGAGGCGCCACACGGGGTCGTCGTCGCGGCCGTCGATCACCGGTGGCGTAGTGGCCTGAACTGCGACTGCGCGGGTGGCGGAGGGTGCCTCCGAGGTCTGGAGGGCGAGCACGAGGACGGCAAGCGACGCCAACGGGGCCATAGACCGTTTCCGGTTGGAGGGACCCTACGTTGGATGCTACGAACGGCGAAAGGGTTGGTTTCGGACCTACTCGGCCAGGGACGCCACGAAGCCGATATACACGCGCTCCGACCACCAGGACCGGCAGCGCGTGATCTCCCCGACCGCCGCCTCTCGCGTCATCGCCCGGCGGTAGGGGCGGGTGGTGATCAGGGCGTCGTACACGTCCACGATCCCCACGACCTGGGCCGCGATCGGGATCTCGTCCCCACGCAGGCGGTCGGGGTAGCCCGTCCCGTCGACACGCTCGTGATGCCAGCGGATGATCGGCTTCAGGTCCCAGGGGAAATCGACCTTGGCGAGGAGCTCGATCCCCCAGATGGGGTGCATCTGCACCACCTCGTACTCGTCGCGGGTCAGAGGTCCCGGCTTGTTCAAAATCTCGTGCGGGACGCGCACCTTGCCGACGTCGTGCAGGTAGGCACCCAACCGGATGGCCGTCTGGGCGTCTTGGTTCAAACCGATGGCCCCGGCAACCGCGACGGCGTGCCGCGCCACGCGCTCGCAGTGGCCGAACGTGTAGTAGTCGGAGGACTCGATCGACTGGCCCCACTCGCGCACCACGGCGAGGTAGGTCTCTTCGAGCTGGGCGACTTTGCTGCGGACATTGACGAGGTCAACCCGGGCGTCGAGCCGCCCGAAGAGCCCGTGCGCGGCGTTGAGGAGGGTCAGGGCCTCCTGGTTGCGCCCCATGGCCTGATACAACAGCGCCAGCTCGCGCGACGCCTTGGCCTCGTTCAGCACCGACCCGGCGCCGACCGCCAGCTCGATGGCAGAACGGAGCCGAGACTCGGCGAGGGCTGACCGGCCCGTCTCCCGGTACACCATCCCCAGCATGCGATACGCTTCGGCCTTGTCGCTGCGAGCGTCGAGCTGGTCGAACAGGGCGAGCGCGGCCTCCGCATTGCGCCGGGCATCCTCGTACTTGGCCCGCGCGATGTGCACGTCGGCGTGGTTCACGAGGCAGAGGCCCTGCAGATGCGCGTCTCCTGCGCGCGCGGCGATCTCGAAGCTCAGCTGGAAGTAGCGGTCCGCCTCGCCCAGCTCACCCCGGTCGGCGCTCGCCACGCCGAGGTTGTTATAGACGATCGCGCACCCGTACTCGTCGTTCGACGCACGATGAGCCTCGAGCGAGCGGCGGTAGCGCGCGAGGGCTTCGTCCAGGTCGCCCTGGATGTTCGCGAGGATGCCGAGGTTCTGCTCGACGCGGGCCCGCAGCTCGCGGGCGTCCCCACCGAGGGCCAGGGCTTCGAGGAAGTGTTGGCGAGCGTCGGCGAGCGACCCGGCCTTCAGATCGAGCCCGCCCAGCGTGTTGAGCGCCTCGGCCGCGAGCAGGTCGTTCCCGGCCTCGCGCGCCACGGCGTAGCTGCGGCCGCACAGCTCGCGCGCGCGGCCCGACTCGTTGCGGCGATGCCGTACGACGGCAAGGCGGCGGAGCGCCTCGGCCAGGACCGCACGCTCTGTCCCCCCCCCGCCCTCCCCTGGCCCCCGCTCCGCCGCCGTGATCGCGCTCTCGTAGCAGGCGATCGCTTCTGGAATGCACGCGGCCCGCTCCCGGGCACGCGCTTCATGCAGCAGGTCCGCCGCTGGGCGCGCCGGCGCGACTGCCGTCACCGATCCCTCACCACGCCACTGCGTAGTCCGAGAAGTGCCGGACCTGCCCCGTGACCTTCTTCGAAAACAGGTTGTCGACGGAGAGCAGGTACTCGAGAATCTGCAGCAGGCTGCTGGTGTAGGCGATGCGCTTGGGGAGCAGCTTGCCCAACAGACTGCAGTTCGCGTAGCTCATCGTGAGATACGCCGACGACTGGAACCGCAGCCCTGCGGGCTCGAAATGCACGGCGTTCACCCCACGCCCCGTGACCACCGTCGCCGTGATGGACGTCGGCGCGGCGAGGGCACCCGCCGGGATTCGCAGGACATGCGGTCCCACGCTGATGCTGCCCCCGGCGCTCCCGATCGTCTGCGTGGCCGTGGCGGCGGGCAGATTCGAGCATTGGAGGAGGCCGGTGGGGCGGAGCAGGTCGCCGATGAGCGAGCCACTCGGGGTGGGAGCTTGGGAGACGGCGGTGGGCGATTGCTCGCCGCACGACGCCAGGAGGACGGCGCACAGCGCTAGGGCGATCAGACGAATGGCCTTCATGGACCTACCAGTCTCCTCGAGGGCGCGGGGAGTCGGGGGGAATAGCCTGCGGGGGAAAAATAGGAAAGTCGCGCCCGCGACGTCGTGATGATCGTCACGCGGGAAACTTGAGGAGCGTTACATCAGCCGAGCGGTAACGAAACCCGAGCTTCGCAACCCCTTCCCTCCTCCCTATTGGCCAGCGTCAGGGTGCCGCCATGCCCCTCGGCGATCTGGCGCGACAGGGCGAGGCCGATGCCGGTGCCGTTGGGCTTGGTCGTGTAGAACGGCACGAACAGGTTCCCCGAATCGGCCAAGCCCGGGCCGTCGTCCCGCACCCAGACGTCGAGCCGCCCCTGCCGGACCCCCCACCCCACCGCCACGGCGCCGGTTCCCACCCCCTGGACCGCCACCCCCCCACCCCCGTCCTGCGTGGCGTCGACGGCGTTCCGCACCAGGTTGATCAGGAGTTGATCGAGCTGAGCGCCATCGGCGCGAACCGTGACCTCGGGCCCGGGACGCACCGTGACGGCCAGCCGCGTTTCAAGAGCGACGACCCGCCGCACCCACTCCGCCACGGCCACGGGCTCGAGGTGTGGTCGGGGGAGGCGCGCCAACCGGGCGTAGGCCGCCATCAGCCGGCTGAGCGACTCCGACCGGCCGGCGATGATGCCGAGCCCCTTGCGGAGGTCGTCCCGCCAGTCGCGGGGGGGAGGCTCCTGGCCAACCAGGGCACCCAGGCTCTCGGCGATGGACTTGATCGGCGCGAGCGAGTTGTTCAGCTCGTGGCTGAGCACGCGGATCAGCCGCTGCCACGCTTGGCGTTCCTCCTCGCTGAGCGCACGGCTGACGTCAGCGAGCATGAGGAGCTGGTGCGGGAGACCGCCCTGACGGAATTCCCCGCGTCGCACCTCCCAGCGCCCCCCCCCCCCCTGGCGGCCCGGAAACCCGAGCGTCACGACGCGCGGGGCGTCGCCCGCGAGGCAGTCGCCCAACCCAAGCTCGGCGGCATCCTTGCCCAGCAGCTGCTGCGAAGGCCGTCCCAGGAGCGCCGCGCCACTGCGGTTCACGAGGCGTAGGGCGCGGGAGCCGTCGAACGCGAACAGGGCGACGTCGATCTCCTCGATGACGCGCCGCAGCAATGCGGTCGCCTCGAGCGCCCCCAGTCGCTGAGCCCGGAGATCCTCACCGAGGTCATTCAGCTCGAGGAGAAGGAGGCCCAGTGCGTCGTCCGGGTTCGCGCCGCGCGCCCGCAGCGAGTAGTCGCCCTCGCGCAGGGCGGCGAGCATGTTCGAAACGGTCTGCAGCGGTCGCACGACGCGCTCGCGCAGCATTCCGGCGCCCACCAACCAGGCGCCGACCGCGATGACGGTGAAGGTCCACTGGGTGCGGGGCGCGAAATCGCCGCGCCACAGCAACACGACGGCGATGACGAGCGCGGGCAGCCCGCCGGCAAGTGCCAGGAAGAAGGCGCGGCGCTCATGGCGCGGTGGCGCGACGCGGTGCCCCCCTCCCCCCCCCCGGCGGAGTTCAGAGTCCATGCTGCTTGAGGCGGCGGTACAGCGCGCTGCGCGACAGGCCGAGGGCGCGCGCCGCCTCGCTCACGTTGCCGGCGGCACGGGCCAGTGCCTTTGTGATCAGGACTCGCTCCACTTCCTCCAGACTCATCTGGTCGAGCTGCACGACGCCGTTCGCGCCGGACGAGAGCGCAAGGTCGGCCGCAGCGATGCGGGCGCCTTCGGCCATGAGCACGGCGCGCTCGACGGTGTGGTCGAGCTCCCGCACGTTCCCCGGCCAGCCGTGCCCCAGCAGCGCTTCCATCGCGTCGGGAGCGAAGGCCGCTGCGCTCTTGCGGTAGCGCTCCGCGTAGCGGCGCAGGAAGTGGGCGGCGAGGAGAGGGATGTCGGCGGGCCGCTCGCGCAGCGGGGGGAGCCGGACCTCGACCGTATTCAGGCGGAACAAGAGATCTTCGCGGAAGCGGCCCGCCCTCACCTCGGCCGGCAGATCGGCGTTCGTCGCGGAGATGACACGCACATCCACACGCCGCGCCCGCGACGCGCCGACCCGCTCGAACTCGCCCGTCTCGAGTACGCGCAGCAGCTTGGCCTGCTGCGCGAGCGGGAGGTTCGCGACCTCGTCGAGGAACACGGTGCCGCCGTCCGCCAGCTCGAAGCGGCCGACGCGGTCGGCCTTGGCGTCGGTGAACGCCCCGCGGACGTGCCCGAACAGCTCGCTCTCGAACAACCCGTCGGGGATGCCGCCCAGGTTGACGGCGATCATCGGGCGGTCGGCCCGGGTAGAGGCCGCGTGCAGCCAGCGGGCCACGACCTCCTTGCCGGTGCCGTGCTCGCCCAGGATCAGCACGTTGGCGTCGGAGGGACCCACCCGCTCCATCAGGCGCAGCGCCGGCTGCATGGCGGGCGATTCGGCGATCAATTCCGGGAGGCCGGATCTCTGCAGCGCGCGGTTTTCGATCTCGAGGCGCTGGGTTTTTCGGAGGGCGCGTCCCAGCTCGACCTGGGTGCGCAGCGTCGTGAGGAGCCGGCGGTTGTCCCACGGCTTCTCGACGTAGTCGCGGGCACCCCGGCGCATCGCCTCCACCGCACCGTCGATCGAGCCGTACGCCGTCATCACCACGATCGGGGGAGCACCGTCCAGCGCACGGACGCGCGAGACGAGATCGAGCCCCTCGGCGCCCGAGGTCGTGTCGCGCGTGTAGTTCATGTCGACGAGGAGTGCGTCGAATTCCCGCGCCTCGAGGGCCGCGAGTATGCCGCGCGGCGAGGTCGTCGTCTCGACCTCGAACCCTTCGCCCTTGAGGAGCAACCGGAGAGCCTCGAGGACGTCAGGTTGGTCGTCGGCGACGAGGAGGCGGGGGGCGGGCATGGGGGAAAGGTGCTCGGGATTCGGGGCTCGGGGCTAGGGCTTGGGGCCTGGGGGCTAGGGTCTGGGGCACCATCAAGCGTGAAATTGCTCCGCACCGCGGCGCAATGATTCCTAGGCCCCAGCCCCTAGGCCCCAGCCCCTGTCAATCAACAATCCATCCATCTCTCAGCTGGACCACCCGCTTTCCGTATCGCGCGTTGCTCTCCGAGTGGGTCACCTGCACGATCGTCATGCCCGCCCCGTTCAGCTCCTTGAAGAGGTCCATGATTCCCTTGCCCTGATCCGAGTGCAGATTTCCGGTGGGTTCATCGGCCAGCAGGAGCGCCGGCTTGTGGATCAGCGCCCGCGCTACGCCGACCAGCTGTTGTTGGCCGCCCGAGAGCTGCGGCGGGTAGAGGTCCTTCTTCGCCACCATCCCGAAACGATCGAGCGCATCGGCGACGAGCCCTTCCCGTTCGCTTTTCTTGACGTTCCGGTAGGACAGGGGGATGTCGAGGTTTTCGGCGACGGTGAGATCATCAATCAGATGGTACTGCTGGAACACGAACCCGATGTGCTGGCGGTTGAGCCCGACGCGGTCCTTGGGTTTCATTCCGTGGACGGCGTGATCGAGAAACCGGTACTCCCCCGTCCACTCCCCGTCGAGCATGCCGAGCAGGGCGAGGAGAGTGGACTTCCCCGCCCCCGACGGCCCCATGATCGAGACGAACTCTCCGGGCGCGATGTCGAGCGTGATCCCACGCAACAGGTACAGCCGCCCGCCGCCCGCGGGGATCGACTTCTCGACGTTCTTGAGGCCGATCACTCGGTCCTCAGGGCGATCATCGGATCAACGCGGGCCGCGCGCCGCGCGGGGAGCCAGCTTGCGGCGAGCGCGACCGCGCACACCAAGGCCGCGATCGCGGCGTACGTGACCGGGTCCGTCGGCCGAACGCCGAACAGCGACTGGCGCAGCAGCCGTGTAGCGGCGGCCGCTCCGAGCAGGCCGACCGCGAGGCCGAGACCGGTGAGCGTCATTGCTCGACCGACGACGAGCCGGAAGACGTCCTGTCGCACGGCACCGAGCGCGACGCGGATCCCCAGCTCGCGCGTGCGTTGGCTCACGGTGAAGGTCATCACGCCGTAGATGCCGATGGCGGCGAGGAGCAACGCCACCGCAGAGAACCCGCCGATGAGCAGCATGAACAGCCGGCGTGGCGTCACCGAGCGTTCGATCAGGGTGCGGGCCGTGTAGATACTGTAGATAGGGAGGGAGGGATCGAGCGACGCGATCACCGCCCGCAGGCTCGGGTTGAGCACGGCGCCCTCGGCATCGGCCCGCACGACCAGGCTCATGGCACGCCCCGTCCAATCCCAGTGATCGGACGACGCCTGCTCCATCGGATGAAAGAGCTCGGGCCGCGGGTCGCTGGCGAGCCCGAAGCCCCGCATGTCCGAGACGACCCCGACGATCTGCATCGGCCCGACCCCGTTGTCGTCGGGCGTGATGCGGCGGCCGAGCGGGTTCTCGCCCGGGAATAATCGGCGGGCGGCGGTCTCGTTGATGATGCCCACCCGCACCGCGCCGGCGCGATCGCTTGACTCGAAGCCGCGCCCCTCGAGCAGTCGGATGCCCAGCGTCCGGAAGTAGCTGGCGCTGACCGCCCGCGGGAACACCATGGGGGAGTCCTCGGGCCGCGTCGGCGCGGGCCGCCCCTCGATGGTTACGGACAGATTGAATCCGGCGCTCCCGAACGGGACGCTCGAGGAGACGGCGGCCTCGCGTACGCCCGGCACGTCGCGAGCCCGGGCGACGAGCCCCTCGTAGAAGAGGACGGTCCGCCCGGGCTGCCCGTAGCGGCTCTCCGGCAGCGCGATCCGCACCGCCGTCAGGTTCTCGGGGTTGAAACCTGGATCCACACGGTTCACTGCGGCGAAACTGCGCAGCAGCAAGCCGGCGGACACGAGCAGGACGAGGGCGACCGCGATCTCGGCCACCACGAGGGCCGCCCCCAACCGGTGACGCCGGGCGCCCCCGGAGCCGCGCGCGGCGTCGGTGAGGCCTTGGACCAGGTCAGGTCGCGCCGCGCGCAGGGCTGGCGCGAGGCCGAAGACGATGCCGGTGAGCGTCGCGATCGCGAGGGTAAAGCCCAGCACCGCGCTGTCGAGGCGGACCTGGTCAAGGCGCGGGGTTCCGGCGGGCAACGCCTGCACGAGGAGATCCGTCCCCCACGCTGAGAGCAGCAGGCCGCCGCCGGCGCCCAGCAGCGCCAAGAGGACGCTCTCCGTGAGCAGCTGCCGGACGAGGAGCGCCGGCCGCGCGCCGAGCGCAGTGCGAATGGCGCTCTCGCGGCCTCGGGCCGTGGCGCGCGCCAGCAGCAAGTTCGCCACGTTGGCGCACGCGATGAGCAGCACCAAGCCCACCGCGCCGAAGAGCAACAGCAGCGACTGCCGGCTGTCGCCGACCACGATCTCCGACATCGGCACCAGCGCCGCGCCGACGTCCTTGTTGGACCACGGCCGGACCTCGCCGATGCGGCGCGCGATGGCTTGCAGCTCCGCGGCCGCCTGCTCGGGGGTCACGCCGGGGCGCACGCGGGCCACCGGCGTCAGGAAGCGAGCGCCCGTGGCTGCGATCTCCTGCCGCGTCAACGCCAGCGGCACCCACAGGTCCTCGCCGTTCTCGAGGGCCTCGGCCTCGGGGCCCATCACGCCGACGATCGTGTAGGGCACGTCGTCGAGCGTGAGCGAACGCCCCACGACGGAAGAGTCGGCACCGAAGCGCCGACCCCAGAATCCGTGGCTCAGCACCGTGATGTGCGCGCCGCCCACGGGCTCTTCGTCCGGCGTGAAGACGCGACCCAGGAGGGGCCGAATGCGGAGCGTTGCGAAGTAATTTGCCGTGACGCGCGCGGCGGTCACCCGCTCGGGCTCGTCGATCCCCGTGAGATTGGCGTCGTAGGTCGCGAGCGCTGCGATGTCGAGCCCGCGGCTTTGGGCACGCCAGTCTGTAAAGTCCGGCGCCGTAACCCCCGAGCGCCCCCGGCCGACCATTTCGACGGCGAGGACCAAGCGGTCCGGCTCCGGAAACGGCAGCGGGCGCAGCAACACGCCCCGGATGACGCTGAAGATGGCGGTGTTGGCCCCGATGCCGAGGGTCAGCGTGAGGACGGCGACGATCGTGAAGCCGCGGTTGCGCGCGAACTGGCGCAGCGCGTAGCGCAGGTCTTGAAGTAGCGTATCCATGTGCTCCCCTTTAACGGGCCTGGGGCCTAGGGCTTGGGGCCTACCATGATTGCCCTAGGCCCTCGCCCCCACGCCCCAGGCCCCAGCCCCTAGTCCGTTCGCAACGCCACCATTGGGTCTACCCGCGCCGCCCGCCGCGCTGGAATGACGCTCGCCAGCAGCGCGACGCCAGTGAGCACGACGGCGATCGCCACGAGCGTCACGGGATCGCCGGCATCGACGCCGAAGAGGAGACGACGCATGAGGCGCGTGGCGCCGAGGGCCCCGGCCAACCCCACGCCGAGTCCCACGGCGATCGGGAGCATCCCCTGGCGCACGACGAGGCGAAGCACATCGCCCGGGCGCGCGCCCAGCGCCATGCGCACGCCGATCTCGCGCGTGCGCTGCATGACCGCGTAGGAGAGCACGCCGTAAATGCCGATGGCGGCGAGGACCAGCGCGACCGCGGCAAAGACGCCGAGCACCACTGTGTTCACGCGCGGCTGGGCGATCGAGCGATCGATGAGCTGCTGTGCCGACGCGATCTGGGCGAGCGGGATCTCCGAGTCGAGCGACTTCACCGCGTCGCGCAGCGTACCGACCGCGGCCAGAGGGTCGCCCGCGGTGCGGATGACGACGTACATCCCCCGCCGCGGCCCCTGAGCGTAGGGGAAGTAAATCTGCGCATACGGCTCGCGGCTCACCCCTTCCTGCCGCGTGTCGCCCACGATGCCGACGATCGTGTACCAGTCCTGACCGTTCACGGAGAGCCGCCGCCCGAGGGGATCCGCTCCGGGGAAGTGTTTCCGCACCATGGTCTGGTTGATGACGGCGACGCGCACGGCGCCCTCTCGGTCGTCTGCGGTGAAGACGCGTCCGCGGATCACCGGGATCGACAGCGCGCGGAAGAGCTCCGGCGTGGCGCGGTACGGCTGCGCGTCGGGCACCGGATCGCCAGGGGCGGGAGTGGGTCGACCTTCGACCGCGAAGGTGCTGTACGCGGCTCCGCCGCTCACCGGCGGATTATTGATCAGCGCGACGTCGCGTACTCCCGGCGCTTGGCGCAACTTCTCGGTGAGCCGGTCGTAGAACGCCGTGACGTGAGGCATCTCGGGGTACTTCACCGCGGGCGGCACGAGGAACGCCGTCAACACGCCCTCGGGCCGCACTCCCACGTCCACGCGCTGGAGCTTGTCGAAGCTGCGAATCAGGAGCCCGGCCCCGGCCAAAAGGAGCACCGCAAGGGCTACCTCGACGAGGACGAGCACGCCACGCGTCTCCCGGAGTCCTGTGCCACCCGCAATGGCGCGCGCCCCTTCGCGGAGTCCGCTGCCGAGGGAGGAGGCGGCGAGCCGGAGCGCAGGTGCGAGGCCGAACAGGATACCCACCGCGAGTGACAGGAGGAGCGTGAACGCCAGGACGCGCCCGTCCACCGCGATCGCCTCGACGCGCGGGACGTTGCCCGGCTGGGCGTGTCGTAGTGCTGCCACTCCCCAGACGGCGAGCAGGAGTCCCAGGGCACCGCCGACGAGCGAGAGCAACACGCTTTCGGTCAGCATTTGCCGAATCAAGCGTCTGCGGCCGGCGCCCAGTGCCGCGCGCACCGCCATCTCCCGTTCGCGCGCGGCGGCGCGGGCCAACGTGAGGTTGGCGACGTTGGCGCACGCGATGAGCAGGACGAGCCCGACGGCGCCCATGAAGACCAGGAGCGCCGGACGAATGTCCCCGACGACCTGCTCGTGGAGGGATACGACCTGCGCGTCGACGCCGATGTTCGTGTTCGGGTACTCGTCCCCGAGCCGGTGCATGATCCCGCTCATCTCCGCCTGCGCCCGCTCGATTGTGACTCCCGGCTTCGTGCGGGCGACCACGGTGAGAAAGTCGCCCCGGCGCCCAGCGTTCGGGTTCGCCGTATTGAGCGGCACCCAGAGGCGTACGTCCTCCCCGAAACGGAAGCCCTCCGGTGCGATGCCGACGATGGAGTAAGGCATCCCGTTCAGCCGGAGCGATGCTCCGACGACACTCGAGCGCCCGCCAAGGCGTTCCTGCCAGAAGGCGTGACTCACGACGACCACACGGCTGTCGGGCGCCTCCTCTTCCAGGGAGAAGGCGCGCCCATGCCCCGGCGCGACGCCCAGGGTGCGGAAGAAATTCGCGGTCACAGACGCGGTCGGCACCCGCTCCGGCTCGCCCTCGCCGGTGACGGCGACATCGGAGGTGACGGACGCCGCCACGTCGCCGAACGAGGTGTTCTGAGCGCGCCAGTCGCGGAAGTCCGGCAGCGACGAGACCTCGCGCCCGAAATTCGGCAGCATGGTCCAGAGCATCACCAGCCGCTCCGGCTCGCGGTACGGGAGCGGGCGGAGGAGGATGCCGTCGACGACGCTGAAAATCGCCGTGTTGGCGCCGATCCCGATCGCGAGCGTGATCGTGACGACGGCGGCGAAGCCGGGGCGCCGGCGCAGCGAACGCAGCGCGTAACGAACATCCTGCAGCAGAGTGTCCATCATTCCGTCCTCAAAGCGACCATGGGATCGACGCGCGAGGCCCGCCTGGCGGGGAGGTACGACGCCACGAAGGCGACTGCCGCGAGGAGGAGCGTGACGGTCAGGAATGTCCCGGGATCTGTGGGCCCCACGCCGTACAGGAGACTGCGCAGCAGTCGCGTGAGGCCGAACGCACCTGCCAATCCCGCGACGAGCCCCACGGCGACGACCCTGAGCGCCTCGACAACGACCAGTACGCGGACGTCTTTCGACGTGGCGCCCAGCGCGGTCCGAATCCCGATCTCGTGCGTGCGGAGCGTGACGACGTACGAGATGACACCGTAGATGCCCAACGCGGCGAGGAGCAGGGCTGCGACCGCAAACGCCACCAGGAGGATCACCGTGAACCGCCGCCGGGCGAGCTGGTCGGCGAGCAGGCGCTTCATCGTCACCATGCCGCCGCTCTCGGTGGCGCCGACGACCGGAATGTCAGGGTCCACGGCCGACACGGCGCGCCGCAGCGAGACCAGGAGGGTTGCCGGATCGACGCGGGTGCGCGCGATTACGGCGACGTGGCCCCACGGGTTCACGGTATAGGGCACGTAGACCTCGGCGGCGGGGCTCTCGTTCAGGCCCGTGTGCCGGACGTCACCCACAATGCCGACCACCTCGGCCGTGAAGGACTGCCCGAAATCGGCGCGGCTCTGGGCCGACTTGAAGAGCGTCACGGGCCTGCCGACCGGGTCCTGGTCAGGCCAGTAGCGTCGCGCGAGCGTTTCATTCACGATCGCCACGCGCGTGGCCGACGTGACTTCCGCGGCCGTGAACGGGCGGCCCCGACGGACGGGGATCTCCATCGTACGGAAATAGTCCGCCGAGATCGTCCGGAAGAGAACGAATTCGTCCCCCTCGGGCGGCGGCATGCGTCCCGGCACTTTGATGTGACTCGGGAAATACGCACCCGCAAGCGGGACGAAGTTGGACAACGCCACGCGCTCGACGCCGGGGAGCGACGCGATCGCCTCCGCCACACGCCGGTACAGCTCGGCGGCATTTTCCGGGGCGTCATACTTTCGACCGGGCGGGAAGACGTCGAGGCTGACGATCCGGGCGGGGTTGAAGCCCAGTTCCACGCGGCTGAGGCGCCAGAAACTGACGAGCAGCAAACCCGATCCGACGAGCAGGACCAGCGCCAGGGCGACCTCGAGCGCTACCAGTGACGAACGCAGGCGGGACCGCGCCCGGCTCCTTCCCGCAGCACTCGTCCCCTCCTTGAGCGATGCGGCGAGGTCGGGGGGCGTCGCCCGCAACGCCGGCGCCACTCCGACGACGACGACGGTGACGAGCGACACCACCATGGTGAAGGCCAGCACCCACCCATCGATTCGTATCTCGGCGACGCGCGGCAGGCCATCCGGGGCGGCGGCGCGCACTAGACCAATGCCCCAGGCCGCGAGCAGCAAGCCCAGCGCCCCGCCCGCCAGCGCGAGGACGCCGGTCTCCGTCAGCAGCTGCCGAATCACTCGACCCCGACCGGCGCCCAACGTGGCCCGAATCGCGAGCTCGCGCGTCCGCGTCGCCGCGCGGACGAGGGACATGTTGGCCACGTTCGCGCAAGCGACGAGCAGCACGAGCGCAACCGCCGTCGCCAGCAGGCGGAGCACGGGCCGCACGGCGCCGAACCCCAGCACTTCCTCGCGGAGCGGCAGCATCGCAACAGACGTCCACCCGCCGTTGTCCTTGGGGTACGCGGCGGCGAGTCGTGTCGAGATTCCCGCCAGCACGGTGCGTGCCTCGTCAGGTGTGGCTTTGGGCTTCAGCAGGACGAGCAGCCGGCTATCGGCGTGCACACCGCGTTGCGAGAGTGCGCTATCGCTGTGGAGCCGGGCAGCGAGCGGCACGTAGAAGTCGGCCCACTCTGGGTACCGAAACCCCGGCGGCAGGACCCCGATGATCGTGTAGGTCCCGTCGTCCAGGGTCATCGATCGCCCCACCACAGCCCGGTCTTCGGCGAAACCTCGACGCCAGAGGTCGTAGGTGAGCACCGCCACGTGGCTCCCGGCGGGCCTCTCCTCCTCGCTCGAGAACGTGCGCCCAAGCCACGGGCGCCCATCGACCATGCCGAAGAACCCGGCCGACACGAATGCGCCGCCTACCCGCGTCGCCCCTTCTTCTGTGCGCAAAGCGCCGCTCGCGCCGCGCATGAAGGCCAGGTCCGCGACCGAGCCACTCTCCCCGCGCCAGTCCAGAAACGTCGGATAGGACGGCAACCGAAAATCGCCTCGCTGGTTCTGCTCCCACGCGATGAGGAGGCGGTCCGCGTCGCCGTACGGCAGCGGCTTGAGCAGGACTCCGTTCAGGACGCTGAAGATCGCCGTGTTCGCGCCGATGCCGAGTGCGAGCGTGAGGACCGCGGCTGTCGTGAACCCGGGGCTCTTCCGCAGCGTGCGTAGCGCGTACCGCAGGTCTTGGGCGATCGAATCCATGCCTCGGCTCCCTTGGATCGGGGCTAGGGCCTGGGGCCTAGGGGCTGGGGGTGGCGGCCCCAGGCCCCAGGCCCTAGCCCCCAGCCCCTATTCAGTTCGCAACGCCACCACCGGATCGACCCTCGTCGCGCGGCGGGCAGGGACGAGGCATGCCGCCAGCGCCACCACCAGCAGCAGTGCCGTCACCGCGGCGAACGTGAGCGCATCGGTCGGCTTCACGCCGTACAGCTGTTGGGCGAGCAGCCGTGTCAGCGCCAGCGCACCGGCGATGCCGACAGCCGCGCCGATGCCGGCCAGCAGCATACCGCGCCCGATGACGACACCCAGGACCTGACGCGGCAAGGCGCCGAGGGCCATGCGCACGCCGATCTCGCGCGTCGACTGCGCGACGAGGTAGCTCATCACGCCGTAGATGCCGACCGCCGCGAGGGCGACGGCGAGTCCGGCGAACGCGACGAGCAGCAGCATCACGAAGCGCTGGACGCCGAGCGACGCCGACAGGATCTCGTCCATGGTGCGCACCCGTCCCAGCGGGACCTGCGAATCCGTGGCGCGTATCGTGCGGGCCACGAGCTCCTTCAGCGCCGTCGGGTCGCCATCGGTCCGCACCACGACGTGAATCGGGAACCAGCTGCTGAAGACCCGCGTGAGGCCGGCGGGCGTCTGGGCCGAGGGGATGAACGCGGTCGGCGTCGCGGGAAAGCCGATAAACTGTTTCGTGTCCCCGACGACGCCGACGACCCGGCGTGCGGAGGCGGACCGCCCGCCGACCGTCACGATGCGGCCGAGCCCGTCGCCACCCAGGAAGCGTTGCGCGAACGACTCGCTCACGAGCGCGACCGGCTCGGCACCCTGGACGTCGCCGGCCACGAAGACCCGCCCACGCTTGAGCGGGATGGCCATGGTCTCGAAGTACCGCGGCGTCACCGTCCGGTAGTTGATCGTCTCGCGCGGGTACTCGCCGTCCACCGCCACCGCCAGGTTCCCACCTCGAGTCAAGGGAATGCCCGCCTCAACCACGGCGGCCGACCGGATGCCGGGGAAGGCTTCGAGCCGCTCTCGGAGCCGATCGTAGAAGCCCGCGATGGCGGCCGTCGAATCGTACCGCGAGCCCGTCAGCCAGATCTCCGCCGCGACCACGCCACGCCGATCGAAGCCCGGATCCGTGCGCACCAGGTTCGCGACGGTTCGCAGCACCAGGCCCGCACCGACCAGCAGCACGAGCGAGAGCGCGATTTCGCTCACCACGAGCGCGCCGCGCAGCCGACCCGCATGCCGGCTGGTCGTGGCCCGGCCGGTGCCTTCCTTCAGCCCCTCGTGGAGTCCGGCTGTCGCCGCCTGCCACGCGGGCACCATGCCGAATGCGACACCCACGAGCAGCGACGCGACCCCGGTGAACAGGAGCGCCCAGCGATCCAGCTGGATCTCCGATGGGGGTGTGAGGCTCTCCGGAATCAGCGACATCAGCGCTCCCAGTGCCCAACCCGCGAGGACCAGGCCCACCGCGCCGCCCGCGAGGGCGAGCAGCACGCTCTCGGTCAGCATCTGCCGCACCAGGCGGCCGCGCGTGGCACCGAGCGCGACGCGCACGGCCAGCTCGCGGCCGCGTGTCGTGGTCCGCCCGAGCACCAGGTTGGCCACGTTGGCGCACGCGATGAGCAGCACCAGACCGATCGCCCCGAACAGAATGCGCACGGGTGTCTCGATGTCCGCGACGATGAGCTCCCGGAGCGGAAACAGCTCCTCCCCGACTTCGGCCGAGAGCCGCGGCTTGAATTCCCGCCGGAAGCCGGCGACGACGGGCTGCATCCCCGCCTGCGCCTGGTCGAACGAGATCCCCGCCTTCAGACGACCGATGAAGTGGAGGTTTTCGCCGCCGCCGATGGTGCGCGCGACCTGTCCCATTGTGGACCACATGTCCACGGGCGAAAGCCACCGGAAGGAGGCCGGCATCACGCCGACGATCGCGGTCGGCTGACCGTCGAGCGCGATCGTCCTTCCCAGGACTCCCACGTCGCCCCCGAAGCGCCGCGCCCAGTAGCCATGGCTCAGGATGGCGACGCTGGCGCCGCCCTCCTGATCTTCCTCGACGAGGAAATCGCGGCCGAGCTCCGGCCGCGTGCCCAGGGTCGCGAAGAAGTCCTTCGAGACTCGCAGGCCATCCACCCGTTCGGCGATGTCGCCGCTGAACACGCTGAACCCGACGTCCGTGGAGACAGCGACGTTCTCGAAGACGGGACTGTGGTCCTGGAGATAACGGAACTCGCGGTAGTGGACGGCTAACTCGCCTCGGTGCCCCTGGTACGTCTCCGACAATCCGACCAGACGATGGGACTCGGGGTACGGCAGCGGCTTGAGCAGCACGCCGTAGATGAGGCTGAAGATCGCGGTGTTCGGGCCGATGCCGAGGGCGAGCGTCAGCACCACGATGAGCGTGAACATGGGTGTGCGGCGCAGGGCGCGTACGGCGTAGCGGAGGTCTTGTAACATCGGGGCTAGAGGCTCGGGGCTCGGGCCTCGGGGTTCGGATAGTTCCGAGGCCCGAGCCCCGAGTCCCGAGCCCCTTGTTCCTCCACCACCCGCCCATCGAACAGGTGGATCGTGCGGTCCGCGTGCAGGGCGTAGCGCGGGTCGTGCGTCACCATGCACACCGTCGCACCGCCGCGGTGCAGCTCCCGCAACAGCTCCATCACCGCCTCGCCGTTGGTCGAGTCGAGGTTTCCCGTCGGCTCGTCGGCGAGCAGGATCGCGGGGTCGCCCACCACGGCGCGGGCCACCGCGACGCGTTGCTGTTGGCCCCCGGAGAGCTGCGCCGGGTAGTGCTTCGCGCGGTGACCCATGCCCACCTTGTCGAGTGCCGCCCGCAGCCGCCGCGTCCGATCGGCGCCGGACATGCCGCGGTAGGTCAGGGGCAGTTCGACGTTCTCCGCCACGGTGAGATCGCCGATCAAATTGAAGGCCTGGAAGATGAAGCCGACGCGCCGGTTGCGAATGCGGGCGCGATCGGCCGGCGAGAGATTCGCCACCGGCCGCTCCTCCAGCAGGTACGCGCCTTCGCTCGGCGTGTCGAGCAGGCCGAGGATCGAGAGCAGCGTCGTCTTACCGCATCCCGACGGCCCCGCGATGCAGACGTACTCGCCCTGACGGATCTCAAGGTGGACGTCCGCGAGGGCATGCGTCTCGACCTCGTCGGTGAAGAAGACCTTCTTGACGCCTTGGAGCTGAATGAGTGGTGCACCGTTGCCCGACATTGGTTCTCCCTGTTGAGCGGGCCTAGGGACTGGGGCCTGGGGCCTGGGGAACTCCCCTAGGCCCCAGGCCCTAGCCCCCAGGCCCTATTTCACTCGCACCCGATCCACCCCGTCATACCGCGACATGTCCGACAGAATCACCTGGTCGCCCGCCTTGAGTCCCTGCACCACCTCGATGGTGCTGACCGAGCTGCGGCCGAGGCCCACCGGAACCCGCACGGCGTAGTGACCGCCCTCGACGAGCTTGAACATTCCGATCGTGCCGCCCGGCTGGCCGTACGCCGGACGCCCGACGTAGAGCACGTTGTCGAGCTTCTCGATCGTGATCGTGCCGTCCACGCTGATGTCGGGACGGGCGCCCGCGGGCAGCGCGCCGTCCAGCGCGACCTCCACGGTCACCGTGCCCTGCTGCGCCGCGGGATCGATCCGCACCACGCGCCCCGGGACGATCCCAGTGCGCGTGTCGATGGAAGCGGGTTGGCCCACCGCCAAACCCGACGCTTGCGTCTCCGGGATGCGGAGCACCGCCTTCAGTTTCCCCGGCTGCACGACTTTCGCGAGAATCGTTCCCGGCACCACCCACTGCCCCAATTGCAGCGGCAGCTCCTGCAGCACGCCCGGCTCGCCGGCGCGGACGGCGAGCGCGTTCACGCGGCCAACCTGGAAGGTCGTGATGGCGCGCAGACGCGCGACTTGAGCACGCTGGACCGCGAGCTGCGAATCCACCGCGGCCGAAAACAGCTCGAGCCGCTGGCGCTCGATGTCGTAGCGCGTCTCGAGCTCGGCCACTCGGTCGCGGGCCAGCGTCAGGTCGTTGCGGGACAGACCGCCGTTGATCGCCAGCGTCTCGGCGACCGCCGCGTCGCGCTGTGCCTGCAGGTACTGCGTGCGCGTCTGGGCGACGAGCCCGGTCTGGGTGAGGCGCTGCTGAGCGAGGGTCATGCGCAGATCCACGAGCGCTGCTTCCGCCGCGCTGAGCTGCCGCTCGGCGTCGAGCGCCTGGATCTGCACGTCGGGGTTCGAGAGCTCGAGCAGCACGACGCCCGCCGTCACCGGGGTGCCGGGCTGCACGAAGATGCGCTCGACCCGCGCGGGGGTGAGCGCCGAGATCCAGCGGATGTGCTCCGGCACCAGCGTGCCGGGGCCGCGTACTTCCCGCACCATCGTCCCCTGGCGCACCGAGTCGACCCAGGGGCTCTCGACTGTGGGGGCCGCGGGCTTGAGGCTGGTGAGCAGAATGGTGATGAGGACGAGCGCGCCGATGGCGACGCCGCCCTGCACCAGCCGCTGCCGGCGCCTGTCGACCGGGGGACGAGGGATGTCCACGACCAATGCAGAGGCAGGGACCGTACCACCGGCGGCCCAACCCTAAGCTCAAGCCGCAGAGCGCCTTCGCGCCGGACGCGAGCCCGTGCCTCAGGCCTCGCCGTTCGCTTCTGGGATTCGCCGGTCCCAGAAGCGAACAGTGCGCGGGGTTACTGCGCCCCGGCCACCACCGCTCCCACGCTCCGCTCCTTGAGCCGGGCGTTGAACTGCGCCAAATCCTGGCTCACGAGTTCGTCAAGGCGCGTCCGCACCGTCTTCACCTGCCCCGCGAGCAGCCCGCGCACCTCGTTCTGCTGCGACGTGGGCGCGAAGTCGGAGCTCGCCACGCCCTGCGCGAGGTAGGTGATCTGTCCCGCGAGCCGGGTGGGCCAGCGGATGTTGTCCTGGCCCCGCCCAGTGACCCGCAGGTCGTGCAGCTCGCCTTCCAGCGTGGCGAACTTGCGCTCGAGTGAGTCCGCGGCGGCCCGTATCTCGGCCGGCACCACCGACCGCAGCCCGAGCAACTGACCGCGGACGGACTCCATCTGGTTTACCATGTCGACGGCCGCGTTGAGATCACCCTGGAGACCCGCCAGGAGCTGCACCTGTGTCCCGATTTCCTCCTCGCTGCCGCCGGAGTTGGGATCCTTGCGCAGAACAAGCGGCTGGCTGAGGTCCTGGCCACCCACGCGAACCTTCACCGTGTAGGTGCCGGGCGGCATCAGGAGCGACATGCGGCCGATTGCCGGCGCCGCACGGGTGCCGTCGGTGCCGAACCGCACCTCGGGAGCGTACGGGGCCGGTGTGCGGAGCCGCGCTTCCTTCGTATCCTCGTTGCGCAGATCCCACCACGCGCGATTGATCCCGGCTTTGGCCGGCCCCTTGAACGTCCGAATCGTCTGGCCGCCGGCGTCCGCGATCGCGATCGTCGCGCTGTCCGCCTGCGCCGCTTTGAGCCAATAGTTGATCGATGCTCCGTAGGGCGGATTCTGTCCCGCCGTGGGATCGTCCGTCATCGCGTTCGGTGTGGTGTTTTGACGGAGGCGATACGCCGCCCGCGGCTTGAACAGGGACGCGTCGCCGGCGCGCACATCTGCCGTCAGCTGCTGCAACGGCGTCAGGTCGTCGAGGATCCAAAAGCCGCGTCCATACGTGGACACGACGAGGTCGTTGAAGTGCTCCTGCACCACCAGCCAGTAGACCGGTGCGTGCGGGAGGTTCGCCTGGAGCGGCTGCCAGATCGCGCCGTCGTCGAACGAGACGTAGAGCGCGCTCTCGGTGCCGAGGTAGAGCAGCCCGCGGCGCACCGGATCCTCGCGGATCACGTGCGCGTAGCTCACCGGGCCTACCGGCAGCCCGTTGACGATCCGCGTCCAGCTCCGGCCGTAGTCCGCCGTCTTGTAGACGAAGGGATCGCGGTTGTTCGCCTGGTGCGCGTCCACGGTGATGTACGCCGTCGCGGTGTCGTAGCGCGACGGCTCGATGTTCGACACAGTGCCCCAGGACGGCATACCGGGGATGTTGGCGGTGACGTTGACCCAGCTCTTGCCGCCGTCGCGCGTCACCTGGACGCGGCCGTCGTTCGTCCCCGCCCAGATCAGGCCCGCCTTGAGCGGCGACTCCGCGATGGCGAACACCACGCCGCCATACTCGACGCCGATGTTGTCCGGCGTCAGCCCTCCCGAGATCAGCTGCTTGCTCTTGTCGTTCAGCGTCAGGTCGGGACTGATCACCTGCCAGCTCTTGCCGCCGTCGGCCGTGACGTGCACGAACTGGCTGCCGGCGTACACCTTGTTGTGGTCGTGCGGCGAAATCGTGAGCGGCATCGTCCACACGAACCGGTACTTCAGATCGGCCGCCGGCCAGCCGATGGTGCTCTGCGGCCAGATCTCGAGGTGCTGCGCCTGGCGCGTACGCTCGTCGTACCGCACCACGATCCCACCCACGCTGCCCGACCCTGAGGCCGAGGACCAGATGATGTTCGGGTCGGTCGGATCGGGCGTCGCCCAACCGCTCTCCCCGCCTCCCACCGAATGCCACTCGCCACGCGGGATGACGCCACCCCCACCTCCGCCGCCCCCGAACCCGCCGAACTTGGAGTTCGAGGGGCCGCGCGACGACGGCCCGTCCTGCCGATTGCCCATGACGTAGTAAGGGATCTGGTTGTCCACAGTCGCGTGGTACATCTGCGCGATCGGGAGCTGCTGGCGGTACCAGGTGCGGCCGCGGTTCGTCGAGATCGCCACCTGGCCGTCGTTCCCCACGACCATGCGATTGCCGTCGGTCGGGTCGATCCACATGTCGTGGTTGTCGCCCCCCGGCGACTGGCCGAACGGCACGTCCGCCGTGGTGGCGCCCCCGTCGAGCGTCTTGGAGAACGACGCGCACAGGAAGTACGCTTCGTTGTCGCGGTCGGGCGCCACCGTCACGCGCGTGTAGTACGGCTGGCGGCACGAGAGCTGGCGGTCGTAGGAGACGACGCGCCACGCGTCGCCGCCGTCGTCCGAGCGCCACAGCTCGCCCCGGTCCGTGTCCTGGTCGTGCACCGGGACGCCGTCGCCCGTCTCGATGAGCGCGTAGATCCGGCTTGCGTTGCTGGGCGCGATCGCGAGGCCCACCTTGCCGAACGGCTTCGCGGGCAGGCCGCTGCCCGTGAGCTTCTTCCACGTGGCGCCGCCGTCGCGCGACATGTAGATGCCGCTGCCAGGCCCACCGCTCTCCCGGCCCCAGGTATGGATCACGATCTGCCACATCGCGGCGAACAGAATGCGCGGATTGGTCGGGTCCATGACGACGTCGGCCGCGCCGGTATTCTCATCCACGAACAGCACCCGGTCCCACGTCTTCCCGCCGTCGGTCGTGCGATACACGCCCCGCTCCTGCTGCGGTCCGTAGGCGTGGCCCAGGGCGGCGGCGTACACGATGTCGGGATTCGTGCGGTGCACGACGACGCGGGCGATGCGGCCTGTGTTGTCGAGCCCCGTGTGCTGCCACGTCTTCCCGGCGTCGGTGGACTTGTACATCCCGTTCCCGAGCGAGATGTGACTGCGGATCCACGCCTCTCCGGTGCCTGCCCACACGACATTCGGGTCGGACGGTGCGACGGCGAGCGCGCCGATCGATTGGACCGGCTGGTCGTCGAAGATCGGCTGCCAGTGGATGCCGCCGTCGGTCGTTTTCCAGATGCCGCCCGACGCAGCGCCGGCGTAATACACGCTCGCATCACCGGCGACGCCGGCGACGGCGGCTACGCGATTGCCGACCGGGCCGATGTAGCGGTACTTGAGCTGGGTGTACGTGGCGGAGACGTCAGGTTGCTGAGGGGCCGCCGCGGCCGGCCTTCGCGCGCGCTGGGCGTGAGCGGCAGGTGCGACAGTGAGGCCAAGGACGATGACGGTAGCGATGGCTGACCGAGACATAGGAGCCTTCGACGTTGGACGGGGTCTGTATTTTCCGCGCCAAACAGCGACGTTGCAAGACCCATCTCGGGGGGGGGGGACCAATGGGCGAAACGCTAGCGGTTGCGATTCAGGGAGAAGCAGGATCGTTCAGCCACGCCGCGGCGCTCGAGGCCCTCGGCGAGGGGCTCAGGCTCGTCCCCTGTCCCACGTTCGAGGAGCTGTTCCGTGCGGTCGAGGCAGGCCAGGCGAGCCGCGGCGTCGTGCCGATCGAAAACTCGCTCGCGGGCTCGGTCTACGAAGCGTACGATGCCCTGGGCGCGCATGCGTTGCACGTCGTGGGGGAAACGCAGATCCGCGTGCGGCATTGCCTCGTGGTCCGGCCCGGGACCACGCTGGCCGCCGTGCACCGGGTCGCCTCGCACCCCGTCGCCCTGGCGCAATGCCGGCATTTCTTCGCCGACCATTCGGGCCTAGCGCCCATCCCCGCCTACGACACGGCAGGCAGCGTACGCAATCTCATGACTGACCACCCGGTCGCCGAAGGAGCGATCGGCTCGGCGCTCGCGGCCCAGCTCTATGGCGCCGAGGTGTTGCTCGAGCAGCTGGAGGATCACCCGGAGAACTACACCCGGTTTCTGATCGTCGCCCGCGAGCCCGCTCCCGCGGGCGAAGCCTCGAAAACGTCGCTCGTGCTCACGCTCCCCGATGTCCCCGGCTCGTTGCACAAGGCGCTGGGCGTCTTCGCAGGGCGGCAGGTGAATCTCTCGAAGATCGAGTCGCGCCCGATTCCCGGGCGCCCGTGGGAGTACGTGTTTTACCTGGACGTCATGGGTGACTCGCGGAGCGGGGTCGCCGACGCGCTGGCGGAACTCAAGGCCTCGGCGAAGGACCTCCGGGTCCTGGGCGCCTATCCCGCGCGCGCGCGACCTTCTTGAGCGCTACCCCCGCCTGCGCCGCTCCACTCGTCCCGCCTCCGGCTTCGCTTCGACCGCTGCGTCCTTCTCGGTAGCGACCTGCGCCGGGAACAGCTCCGAGCGCAGCCACACGCCTGGAACCGGCAAGGTAACCGAGATCTCCTGGGACGCGCGGGCCAGCTGCGACGCGCTCGAGGCGGGCGCGGAGACGGCCGCCAGGGCGCTGCGCCACTCGGGCGTCGTGAAGTCGGCCGAGCGGAGCGGGAAGGCGACGTAATTCCCCACGCGGCCCACCACCACGTTCTCGATCACGTCGGTCAGGGGGCGGCCGCGCGGGTCACGCAGCTTGGCAAGCGCGAAGAACCGCTCCGCCGGGTCGCCGGCGGCGATGATCGTCGCGGAGTAATAGGGGAGATGGGCGGCGATGTGCGCATAGAGACGCTGCTCCACCACGGCCGGCGGTGCGTCTGTGCCGAGCACCTGGTCGATATCGGGGCCGAGCGCGCGGTCGAGCAGGCTGCGACGCAGCGCGTGCCCGAAGCGCTTCACCACCTCCCGGGTGGCGATGTTCGGCAGCCGGAACGGCACGAGCAGCGCGGGCCGCAGGCGCGGCGTCCGCACGATCACGCGGTAGCGCTCGACCGGTTCGACAAAGTGATAGGTGAGCACGCCCTCGGAGCGCATGTTGCGCAGGGTACGGACCGACGTGCCCGAGGGCTTGTCGCCATCCGCTGCGAGTTCCGTCACGCCGAGCGGGCGGCGGCGCAGGGACTCGCACATTCGCGCGGTCCGCTCGGCGAGGAGCCGCACGGTTTCGACCGCGGCGCCCGGCAGGTCGGACGAAACGCACGGTTCGAGCGGCACCGCGTCCAGCCCGTCGCCGAGCTGGCGGGCGCCGACCATCTTGGCGACGATCTGCAGCGACCGCTCGCGCGCTTCGGGCTTCTTGCGCCACCGCCCGTCCGATACCGCGAGCTTCACCTCTTCGCCCGGGCCGAGGGAGACGCTGTAGAGCGTATCGCCCGCCTGGGCGCCGAACGACTGCCAGATCAGCTCGAGCTCGACCAGCACGCCGTAGCGCACGCTCATAGGGTCCACTGAGGGCGACGGCGGTGCCGCGAGCGGCGCGACGTCAGGGGCGCGGGTGATGTCTCGGTCCTGCGGGAACACGGCGATGCGCGCGAAGCGCACCAGGCGCCCCGGCTGCGGCGGCGCAGCAGCGGGAGCAGGTGGGGCGGCCTGTGCGGTAGCCACGCCCCCGGCAAGGGGCAGGTCACGCGGAGCGGTGAGGGAGATCGGATCGTCGGGCAGCGAGCGGGCGTCGAGCTCGATTGTCTCTTCATTCCGCAGCCCGACGCGCAGGCGGAGTCGCGCGCGGTCGTGCTTCGGGATCCGGACGAGACCATCCTCATCGCTCACCCAATACCCGCCGGCACGGCCGCCCTCCTCGAGCACGCTGACCGGGACGCCGGGGACTGCCGCCCCCGTGTCCTGATCCACGATTCGGAACGTCCAAGAATCCTGCCAGCCGCTCGCCATGGTCCCTCGCCCGAGATACCGTACCGTCGAGGCAACTCCAGGGCCAGAGATGTTAAGTCATTCGTGAGCAGCGAGTTGTGACGAATGGCCGCGTGGCGGCTCCCCCGCCCGGCGCCTCAATGAGCCCGAGATGAGGAGTTGTGCAAGCCCCCGATCCAGGCACATCCTTCCCCGAGAACCGCACCCCCTAACCCCTTACCACGCACCGGAGCCCGCATGCGCGCCCTCGTCGTCCCGCTCGCCGTGCTTGTCTTGATCTGTCGTCCGGCCGCCGCCCAGACGCCAACGGCCGGCGACTCCGCATACATCCGCAGCGAGGCGATGATCCCGATGCGCGACAGCGTCAAGCTCCGGGTGGTCATCTTCACTCCGCGCGTCGCCCCGGCTCCGCTCCCCATCCTGCTCGAGCGCACGCCTTACAATGCGAATGGCGCGATCGGCGTCGCGCGTAGATCCAAGGAGCTGGGCTTGGACGGCTACATCATCGTGTTCGGCGACATCCGCGGACGGTTCGGGTCCGAGGGGAAGTTTGACATGAACCGGCCGCCGCGCTCGGGCTCCCAGGGGACGGACGAAAGCACCGATGCGTACGACACGATCGACTGGCTCGTGAAGAACCTGCCCAACAACAACGGGCGCGTCGGCACGATGGGCGTGTCGTATCCCGGATGGCTCACGGCGGTGACCGGCATTGGTGCGCATCCGGCGCTCAAGGCGATCTCGCCGCAGGCGCCGATGGGCGACACCTGGATGGGCGACGACTTCTTCCATCAGGGGGCGTTCCGCCTGAGCTACGGGACGGAGTACGCGTGGAGCATGGAGTCGTCGTCCGACATGAGCGAAGATCCCTCGCCGTCGCGCTACGACGTGTATGACTGGTATCGCTCGTTCCCGACCCTCGGCGCCCTCGCGCGGGCGGTGCGTGCGGAGCGCTGGCCCAGCTGGCGCCGGTTCTCGGAGCACCCGGCGTACGATTCGGTGTGGCAGGCTCGCGCGCTGCCGCGCTACATGACGCACGCGACCGTGCCCACGCTCGTCGTGGGCGGGTGGTGGGACCAGGAGGACGAGTACGGGCCGCTCGCTCACTACGAGGCCCTCCAGCGGACCGACTCGACCGGGCTCGTCCACCTCGTCATGGGCCCGTGGTATCACGGCCAGTGGTCCGGTGATTCCGGGACGGCACTCGGGAACATTCGGTTCGGCCGGCCCACCGGTATCGACTACCGCGAGCTGCAGTCACGCTGGTTCGCCTACTACCTCAGAGGCGAGGGCGACGGACGGTTCCCCGAGGCGTGGCTGTTCGACGCCGGCACGAACACCTGGCGCACCTTCGACAAGTGGCCGCCCGCGAACGCCTATCGCCGCACGTTCCACTTCCAAGCCGACGGCAGGCTCACGCCCGAAGCGCCGACTCCGCAGAAGGGCTTCGATACGTTCGTGTCGGACCCGGCGAACCCCGTTCCCTATCGCCCGCGGCCGATCGAGCTCACCTACGGACGCGGCTCCCGCTGGCGGCGCTGGGAGACCGAGGATCAGCGGTTCGTGGACGGGCGGCCCGATGTGCTCACGTGGCAGACCGCCCCGCTCAAGGAAGACATCACGGTGGCCGGAGACGTGTCGGCGAATCTGTACGCCGCGACCAACGGGACGGACGCCGACTGGGTGGTCAAGCTGATCGACGTGTACCCCGACACGGTGCCGGGGCGGCCCGAGATGGGCGGATATCAGCTGATGGTGACGGGTGAGATCATGCGGGGACGCTACCGGAAGAGCTGGCAGCGTCCCGAAGCGATTCCGGCGAATCGGGTCACGCCGTTCACCGTGGACCTGCACCAGCAGTCATACACGTTCAAACGGGGCCACCGAATCATGGTGCAGGTGCAGAGCACCTGGTTCCCGCTGTACGACCGGAATCCCCAAACCTTCGTGCCGAACATCTTCCAGGCCCGCCCCGAGGACTACCAGGCGCGCGAGCACAAGATCTATCGCTCGGCGATCTATGCGTCGGGGGTGGAAATGATGGTCCTGCCGTAGCCTACTTCCGCAGGTAGGCGTCGGTCTTGTCGAGCCAGTCCTGGCGCGGCGGGCAGAAAACGTCCAGGTCGAGCGTGTCCTCCAGCGCTCGCGCCTGGTGCGGGACGTTCGAGGGAAGGTGCAGCACCTCGCCGGACCGGACGATCACCTGCTCGGCGCCGTCCTCGCCGATGAAGAACTCGAGCGCCCCCTCGAGAATGTAGGTGAACTGCTCGTTCTCGTGGTGGTGCTTGGGCACCACGCATCCCTTCTTCAGGTACACGTGGGCGAGCATCGCTCGCTCGCCTGTAATGAGGCGGCGGGCGAGCAGCTCGTTGAGCTGTTCCTTAGGGAGATCGTCCCAGCGGACCTTCGTCGCGTCCGTCAGTCTCGTTTGGCCGTCTGAAAGATCCGCAGGTACTTGCCGTACCCCTCGTCCGCCAGGCGCTCGACGGGGATGAACCGCAGCGCGGCCGAGTTGATGCAGTAGCGGAGGCCGGTGGGGGCGGGGCCGTCGTCGAACAGGTGACCGAGGTGCGAATCGGCGTGGGCGGAGCGA
>Ga0184618_10000021_pt1 | contig 41325 bp, 32 predicted proteins | sample PLM0_30_b1_FD_133159 | JGI IMG/M metagenome (GOLD analysis project Ga0184618, IMG submission 133159) | Groundwater sediment microbial communities from an aquifer in East River, Colorado, USA - PLM0_30_b1 | ecosystem: Environmental > Terrestrial > Soil > Riparian zone | place: USA: East River...
CGAGTGGCCGAGGGGATGCGCGCGCGGCACGGTGGGCACCCCGCGCCCCAGCGTCGGATCGGCCTCGGGGAGCTTGGCGAGGAGCTTGTCCACCTCGCGCATCTCGCGATCCCAGTCCCGATCTTTGATGTCTTTCTCTTTGCCGGCCACTACGCTCCTCCTTCTCGGGCCAGTCCGTAGCGCTCGATTTTCTTGTAGAGATTGCTGCGCGGCATCTGCAATGTGCGCGCGGTTTCGGACACGTTCCAGTCGTGCTCCTGTAACTTGGTGAGCAGGAACGCCCGTTCGGCAGCCTGCTTGAACTCGTCAAACGTCCCGGCACGGAGCCAGGCCGCGTCTCCCTCCTCCCCTGACCTGCCACGGATGTCGGGTCCCGCCCCGCCCCCCCCGCCCCCCCCGTCCCCCGTCCCCACCAGCCGTTCGACGTCGGACGCGGTGACGGTGGCGCCGGCTGCGAGGATCAGGAGCCGCTCCACACCGTTCCGAAGCTCGCGGATATTGCCGGGCCAGTCGTGCGCGGTGAGACGCTGCACGGCGGCGGGCTCGAGCTCCTTGGGCGGCAGCCCCCCACCGCCGCCACGGGTCAACGCCGCGGCGAAATGCGCAACCAGCTGGGGGATGTCGGTGCGACGCGCGCGCAGCGGCGGCACCTCGATCGGCACGACGTTGAGCCGGTACAGCAGGTCCTCGCGGAACCGCCCCTCGCGGATCTCCTGCTCGAGGTGCTTGTTGGTCGCGGCGATGACCCGCACATCGACCGCCACTGCCTTTCCCGTCCCCACCCGCGAGATCACGCCCTCCTGGAGCGCGCGCAGCACCTTCGCCTGTGCCGAGAGGCTCATGTCGCCGATCTCGTCGAGGAAGAGCGTGCCGCCGTCCGCCAGCTCGAACTTGCCCGCGCGGTCGGCGAAGGCGCCGGTGAAGCTCCCCTTCACGTGCCCGAACAGCTCGCTTTCGATCAGCTCCGATGGAATGGCGGCGCAGTTGACCTCGACGAACGGGCCGGCGGCGCGGGGACTCAGCGCGTGGATGGCGCGGGCCACCAGCTCCTTTCCTGTTCCGTTCTCACCGGTGATGAGCACGCGGGCGGGCGTGGGCGCGACCTTCTCGAGGCGCTCGATCACCTGGCGGATGGCCTTGCTCGAGCCGACGATCTCGTATTGCGCGTGCACCTCCTGCTTGAGGCGCACGTTTTCGCTCACGAGCACGACGTGCTGGAGCGCATTACGGAGTGTGAGCAGAATCCGGTCGGTGTCGAGCGGCTTCTCGAGGAAGTCGTACGCGCCCAGCTGCGTCGCCTCGACGGCCGTCTGGATGGTGCCGTGCCCGGAGATCATCACGACCTGCGCATGCGGATCGAGCTCGCGGACACGCTTTAGCGTCTCGAGCCCGTCCATGCCTTCCATCTTGACGTCGAGGAACACGAGGTGGGGGCGGAACTCGGCATAGACGCGCAGCGCGTCGCGCCCCGACGCGCAGGTCTGCACTTCGATCTCCTCGTATTCGAGGACCTGCTTCAGGGCCTCGCGGATCCCCTTTTCGTCGTCGACGATCAAGACGCGCCGGCTCATGGCCGGCGAGCCCGGCGGTACAGCACCACGCCCGTGGGGTGGATGGCGATGTCGGCGACCGCGTGGTCCACCTGCACGGGGATCGCGCCGTCGGTGCCGGCTCCTGCGACCTGGTGCGCGATCGCCTTCACCGCCGGCGCCGGGAAGGCGATGCCGCGCACGCTGATCTCGCGGATCGTGAACCGGGCGGTGCCGGGCCGCTCGATCGTGAGCGTTCCGCCCAGGCGCAGCGGCTCGCGGGGCTGGGCCATCGCCGCCAGGGGCCCGAGCGCCTCGCGCGGCAATGCGCGTGTGTCGAGCCGCGCGTGCACGGCAAACGCGCCCTCCAGCAGCTCCACCCGAAGCGAGTCGAACGTCTTGCGCACGCGCCAGTCGATGCCGCTGCCGATCAGGGACGCCATCTCGTTCGGTGTCAGCACGACGGAATCCGGACCTCCCGCGGCCCCGAGGCTCCGCACCTTCGCCTCGCCCGCCGCCACCGCCGTCGGGGTCGGCGCACCCACGGCCGTGTCGGCCACGGGGGGGAGCGCCTGCGAGCGCCCGAACCACCGCGCCCCCGTCCGCAGCAGCGGCTCCCGAAACCACCAGAGTAGGACCAGCACCGCCGCGATCGCAGCGACGCAGCCGAGCCGGAGGAGCCCCTTAAGACAGCCGTTCACGGTGTTTTACCTGATACACCGCGCCGCTCGATTGGAGCGTGCTCTGCATCAGGTCCAGGTCCGCGACGGCGACGGTCTCGGCGAACGCGATCCCCGCGAGGGTTGTCTCGAGTCCATTGAAGTCGCGCGGACGCGCCTCCCGCGTCGCGCGCCCCAACGTGAGGTGCGGCCGGAACGCCCGCGCCTCCGTCGGAAACCCGAGCGGCGCGAACGCCCGCTCCACTCGATCCTGCAGTAGCTCGAGCGCGGGCTCCGGTGCGATGCCGACCCACACGACGCGCGGCCGACGGAAATCGGGGAAGACGCCGCAGCCACCGATCTCGAGCGTCACCGCGCGCCCCGCCCCGCCCGCCTCCGCCAACGCCGCACGCAGCTCCGCATCGCGAGCCTCCTCCACCTCGCCGAGGAACTTGAGGGTGAGATGCAGCCCCTCGGGCCGCACCCACGTCACCGGTAGCCCGCGCTCGCGCACCGGCCCGGTCGCGTCCCACAGTTGCTGGCGCACACCCTCGGGGAGATTCAGGGCGATGAAGACTCTAACAGGCTCCCCCGGCGGTAACCGCGCGGGTCGATCTCCACCAGCGCGAAGCCCAGCGCGGTGAGCCGCGCCGCGATCGGTTCGAGACGCCGCTCGGTCCACGAGATCCACGCCGGCTCGACTTCGATGCGCGCCGTCCCGCCGCGATGCCGCACGCGCAGGTCGCCGCGCAGCCCGAGCCCGCGCAAGTACGCCTCGGCCTCCTCCACTTGCCGGAGGCGTCCCGGCGTGATCCGCAGGCCGTACTGCACCCGGCTGGACAGGCACGGCGCGGCGGGCGCGTCCCAGGTCGGCAGACCGAGGGCTCGGGACGCGTCGCGGATCGCCGCTTTGGTGAGCCCGACCTCGGCGAGGGGGGAGCGCACGCCCGCCCGCGCCCCGGCGGCCCGCCCTGGCCGGTGCTCTCGTCCCCCGAGATCGTCGGCGTTGGTGCCGTCGCACACGACCGCGAGCCCGCGCGCAGCTGCCAGCGGTACGAGCCGGCTCCAGAGCTCGGTCTTGCAGTAGAAGCAGCGGTTGGTGGGGTTGGCGAGGTAGTTCGGGTCTTCGAGCTCGTGGGTAGCGATTTCCAGCACCGGGACATCGAACTGCTCCGCCACGCTGCGGGCGGTACGCCATTGCTCCTCGGGATACGAGGCGCTGCGGCCGATCGCCGCCAGCACCCGGTCCCGACCGAGCTCCTGGCGCAGAACCACCGCCAACAGGGCCGAATCGACGCCGCCCGAATAGCCGAGCAGGGCCGACGGAAACGTGCGGACGAGCGCGCGGAGATCGTCGAGTGCAGCCGACATGGCGGAATAGTAGTGGGCCGCGGTGTCCTAATCAAAGGACAATTTGGCATCGTAAACCGGATATTCCGTAGGAAGGAACCTTCACATACTTATGATGCGTTGCGTAGCATTAGTACGAAACGACGGATAGTAGGACAATCAGCACGGAGCCCTCCCAAATGACGGCCAAGACCGAGCTGGACGCCATGGATCGCCGCATCCTCCGGAGCCTGGCGCGCGACGGACGCGAGAGTTACCAGGCGATCGCGGACGAAGTGGGGTTATCGCGGCCCGCCGTGATGGAGCGAGTGAAGCGCCTCGAAGAAGCGGGCTACATCCTCGGCTACCGCGCCCAACTCGACCGCGCCCGGGTCGGTCTGCCCGTGACCGCATTCGTCGCGGTGCGCTACGGCAGCTCTGACTACGTCGGTGACGAGCCGCGCATGCGGGAGATGGAAAAGCATCCGGGCGTGCTCGAGTGCCACCACATCGCGGGCGACGACTGTTACATCCTCAAGGTGATCGCCGCGGACTTGGAGGGCGTCCAGGAGATCCTCCGCGACCTGCGGGGTCCCAACTCCCAGATGAACACGAGGACGACGATCGTGCTCTCGACCCTGTTTGAGAAGCCGGGTCTCGTCCCGGCGGAGCCCGACTGAGATGGCCGCGCTCAAGGGCAAGGCGCTCGTCGCCTATCTGGTCGTCTGCATTTTCTGGGGCTCGACCTACCTCGCAATCAAAGTCGGCGTGGGTGAGCTGCCGCCATTTCTGTTCGCGGGGCTCCGCTTCTTTGTAGCGGGCGTGCTGCTCCTCGCGCTCGCGCGCCTCTTGGGCAATCGCTTCCCGCGCCGCGCCGTTGACTGGCGCACCCTCGCGATCGTCGGGCTCTTCCTGTTGACCGGTGGCAACGCGTTCGTGGTCTGGGCCGAGCAGTACACGCCCTCTGGCATCGCCAGCGTCTTCGTCGTTACCGTCGCCATCTGGACCGCGTTCTTCGATGCGATCATTCCGGGCGGCTCGGGCGACTTGAATTGGAGCGTGGTGGCCGGGTTGGTGCTCGGCTTCCTCGGCACCGCTCTGCTCGTCGGGGCCAGCCCGGCCGAAATCCTCAAGGCCGACCTGCGGGGGCCGCTCGCCCTCACCTTCGCGAGCGCATCGTGGTCGCTCGGCAGCGTGTACGCGAAACGTCACCCGACCGAGGTCACGCCGTACATGGGCGCGGCGATTCAGATGATCGTCGGCGGGGCTGCCGTCGCGATCGTGGGTTCGGCGTTGGGGGAATGGAGCCGGTGGCACTTGAGCCCCAAGGGCCTCGGGGCCATCGCCTACCTCGTCGTGTTCGGTTCGATCCTGGGGTACAGCGCGTATACCTACGCCCTGCGCCATGCGTCCGCGACGATCGTCGGCACGTACGCATACGTGAACCCCGTGATCGCCGTGTTGCTGGGCTGGCTGCTGCTCGCCGAGCCGATCACCGCCCGAACCACGGTCGCGATGGCCCTGATCGTGGTCGCCGTCGTCTGGATTCAACTCACACACAAGCTGCGGCGCTCGGGTGGCCGGACGGCCGGACGGCCGGAGGAGGGCGCGGCCGTCAGGCCGTCGGGCCGTCAGGCCGTCGATCCCGAACCGGCACAGGAGAACGCCACATGACCGCCCCCCGCGTCGTCAACCTGGCGGAGATGTTCGATCGGTTTCAGGATCATTGGAAGCCGAAGATCGTGGGCGAAATCAACGACGCTTGCGTGAAGCTCGTGAAGGTCAAGGGGGAGTTCGTGTGGCACCACCACGAGCATGAGGACGAGCTGTTCCTGGTCGTGCGGGGCCGGTTGCAGCTGCGCCTGAGGGACCGCGACCTCGTGCTCGAGCCGGGGGAGTTCGCCATCATTCCTCGCGGTGTCGAGCACCTCCCCGTCGCCGAAGCAGAGACGCACGTGCTGCTGCTCGAACCCAAGTCCACCCTCAATACGGGAAACGTCCGGAATGAGCGCACCGTCCCCGACCTCGAGCGGCTCTGAGCTGACGCTCGACCCCAGCACGGCGGGAGAGTGGGACGAGCTGCGCGCGCTGGGCCACCGGATGCTCGACGACATGCTCGACTATCTGCGCACCGTGCGAGACCGGCCGGCGTGGCGCCCCGTCCCCGCCGACGTGCGCGCCAGACTCGCCGAACCGGTGCCGCACGGACCAACGCCGGCCGAGACGGTCTACGAGCAGTTCACACGCGATGTCCTGCCCTACCCGACGGGCAATGTCCACCCGCGCTTCTGGGGTTGGGTGATCGGCACCGGCACGCCGTTCGCGATGCTCGCGGACATGCTGGCCTCGGGGATGAACCCGCAGGTCGCCGAGTTCGACGACGCCGCCGCGGTCGTTGAGAATCAGGTGATTGGCTGGCTCGTCGAGCTGCTGGGGATGCCCGCAGGGACCCACGGTCTGCTCGTCTCAGGTGGTTCGATGGCCAACTTCGTCGGCCTCGCGGTGGCGCGGAACGCCCGGGCAGGGTACGACGTGCGCGACCGCGGGGTGCAGGGACCGAACCTGCCCCGCCTCATCGTCTATGCCTCGACCGAAACGCACTCCTCGGTACGCAAAGCGGTCGAGCTGCTCGGGCTCGGCAACGACGCGCTGCGCCGGATCCCCGTGGGCCCCGACTACACGATCGACGTCGCGGCCCTAGGCCGGGCGATCGCGGCCGACCGGGCGGCAGGACTCCGTCCGATCTGCGTGGTCGGGAACGCCGGCACGGTGAACACCGGAGCCACCGACGACCTCCCTGCCCTCGCCGGCCTCTGCCGGAACGAAGGGCTGTGGCTCCACGTCGATGGCGCCTTCGGCGCTCTGGCGGCGATCGCCCCGGCACTCCGCCCCCTGGTCCGAGGCATCGAGCAGGCCGACTCGGTGGCCTTCGACCTCCACAAGTGGATGTACCTGCCGTACGAGGTGGGGTGCACGCTGGTGCGCGATCAGGCCGCGCACCGCGCGACGTTCAACGTGACGCCGCCCTACCTTACCGCGTTTGACCGCGGTGTCGCCGCGGGCGGCTTCCCGTTCGCCGAGCGGGGCGTACAGCTGTCGCGCGGATTTCGGGCCCTAAAAGTGTGGATGTCGCTCAAGGCGCACGGCGTGCAGGCGTTCGCTCGGCTGATCGAGCAGAACGTGCAACAGGCGGCCTATCTGGTGGAATTGATCACCACGCATCCCCGTCTCGAACTGCTGGCGCCCGCCCCGCTCAACGTCGTGTGCTTCCGCTATACGGCGCCCGGCCTGGACGACGCCGCCCTGAACGCGCTCAACCAGGAGATCCTGCTGCGAGTCCAGGAAAGCGGCCTGGCGGTACCATCGCACACGGTGTTGGGCGGGCGCTTCGCGATCCGGGTCGCGATCACGAATCACCGCAGCCGGCGCGAGGATTTCGACCTCCTCACCCGCGCCGTGGCGGCCACCGGCGACGCGCTCCGCTAGTCCTTCGGCGGCCGGAGCGCCGGCTTGCCCTCGAGCATGTTGTGGAACGGCCGCGACGTTGGGTAGGCCAGGTCGATGTCGGGGCAGTTCGCGAACTCGGTGAGGATGTCCTCCCAGATCGCCGATACCGTGCCACGCCGCCGCCGCGGCTCGATCAAATAGCGGATCGTGAGCCGCACGCCGGCATCCGCCGCGCTGGTGTACACGATCGGCGTCAACTTCTTGTAGTTGATGAAGTATTGCCGCGACGCCGTGAGCAGGTCCCGTTCCGCCTCCGCGGTCAGGTGCTCGGCATGCTTGAACGCGATCGCAGTGAGCACCTCCTTCGCCTTTTTCCAGTTACTCTCGAACGTCACGACCACGGGGACTTCATTCCAGATGTACTTGAAGCCCTTGTCGTAGTTCGCCACGGCATCGGTGAAGATCCGCCCGTTGGGAATGTGGACGATGCGCCCGGTGCTCTGCTCGGCGTCGACCCACACGCCGATTTCGTTGAGCGTGAACTGGAACAGGCGCTGATCGATGACGTCGCCTTTGTGGCCGCCGATCTCGATGCGGTCGCCCACGTCGAACGGGCGCCGCCACACGATGTAGGCCCACCCGGCGAGGTTCACGAGCGGGTCCTTGAGCGCGATCGCAACCCCGGCGGAGACGAGTCCAAGGAACGTCGCGAGCGCCTTGAACCCCTCGAGCCATTCCCGTCCCACCACCAGAATGCCGATGACGATGAAGACGTAGGTGGTGGTCTTGCGCCAGCGGTAGCGGGTCCAGGGATCGGTGACGCGGCGATACACGAGCGCGAGGATGAGTCGCTGCAGCAGCCACAGCCCCGCGATCACGAGCACCGAGACGAGCAGGTGCATTTGCAACGCGGGGCTCATGCCAAGCCGTTGGCGAAGCCAGTCGCTCACGGCCCCCAAGGTACGGATCGTCCCCCTGCCTCGCCAGCAGGTCGACCCTTATGTTAGGCGACCGTGGAACAACTCCTCGTCCTCCGCGACCTCGCGGTCATTTTCGCCGGCTCCCTGGTGGTGATCCTGGTTTTCCACCGGCTGAAGGTGCCGGCGCTCCCGGGGTTCATCGTGGCGGGGATGCTGCTCGGTCCCAACGCGCTGCGGCTCGTCACCGATGTGCACCGCGTAGAAAGCCTGGCCGAGGTCGGGGTGATCCTGCTGTTGTTCACGATCGGCATCGAGTTCTCGCTCTCTCGCCTCAAGGAGATGGGCCGGCAGGTGGTGGGTGGGGGACTGACGCAGCTGGCCTTCACGGTGCTCGCCACGATGGCCGCGGGCGCGGCCTTCCTCCCGCGCTGGCAAGTAGCGCTGTTCCTCGGCTTCCTCGTCGCGTTGTCGAGCACGGCAATCGTCCTCAAGGTCCTGACCGACAAGGGCGAGATCGACGCGCCGCACGGCCGCCTCGCCACCGGGATCCTGATCTTCCAGGACCTGTGCATCGTGCCGATCATGCTCGTCCTGCCCTTCCTCGCGGGGAAGGCGGGAGGCGGCGTGTTGGGACTGCTCCTCGCCCTCGGCAAGGCGGCGCTGGTCGTCGTCGGGGTACTCGTCGCCGCCCGGACCCTCGTGCCGAGAGCGCTGGCCGAGATCGTCAAAACGCGGAGCCGAGAGCTGTTCCTGATCGCCGTCATCCTGATCGGGACCCTGACGGCTCTCGGGACCGCGGCGGCGGGCGCGTCGCTCGCGCTGGGCGCATTCCTCGCGGGCCTCGTGATTTCCGAGTCCGACTACGCACACCAGGCGCTCGCCGAGCTGATGCCGTTCCGCGACATCTTCATCTCGCTGTTCTTCGTCGCGGTCGGGATGCTGGTGCAGCTCGACACGGTCCGGGCGCACCCGTTCCTCACGTTCGGGGGCGTGGCGGTGATCATGGGCGGCAAAGCGATCTCCGCCGCGGTCGGCCCCGCCCTGATGGGCTACGCCGGCCGGGTCGCGCTGCTCGCCGGCGTGGCAGTGTCGCAGATCGGGGAGTTCTCGTTCGTGCTGGCCGAGGAGGGGCGTTCAGCGGGGCTGCTCAGCAACGGGTTATACCAGCAGTTCCTGGCGGTCGCCGTCGTGACGATGCTGGTGACGCCGTTCCTGCTGCAAGGCGGGCCGGCGCTGCTCGACACGCTGGAGCGGATCGTCCCGCTGGACCGGCTCCTCCCGGGCTTCCGGCCGAAGGTGTTCGCGCCGGTCGAGGATCCGATCGCCAACCATGTCATCATCGCGGGATACGGCCTGAACGGACGCAACCTCGCCGCCGCGCTCCGCGCGATCCATGCGCCGTACCTGATTGTCGAGCTGAACGCCCAGACGGTGCGCCGCGCCCGGGCGGAGGGGGAGCCGGCGTTCTACGGTGACGCTACACGCGACGAGATCCTGCGCGCGCTCGCCGTGGACCGCGCCCGGTTGCTCGTCATCGCGATCTCCGACCCCGCGGCGACCCGCAGCATGGTGCGCGTGGCGCGCGCCGCCAATCCGCGCCTCTACATCATCGCGCGCACGCGCTACGTGGTCGAGATCCCCGAGCTGACCAAGCTGGGGGCCAATCGCGTGATCCCCGAAGAGTTCGAGACGTCGATCGAGATCTTCGCCCAGGTGCTGGCGCACTACGACGTGCCACGCGACGAGATCGACCGGCTCGTCTCCGAGATCCGGGCGTCGCACTACGAGGCGCTGCGCTCGGGCGTCAAGCGAGACATTACGCTGTCGGGCGCGCTCGGCGCGCTGCCGCAGATGCACGTGGAGCAGATCAGCCTCGGCCCACGGTCTCCGGCGGTGGGCCGGAGCCTCGCAGAGACGGAGCTGCGCTCGCGTACCGGAGCCCTCGTGCTCTCGGTGCGCCGCGGCGAGAGCGACATCGCGACGCCTCCGGCGACGTACCGCCTCGCCGCCGGCGACGTGCTCGTCGTCGTGGGCCAGAAGCAACAGCTGCGGGGGGCTTACAAACTGCTCACCGGGACCGACCCGGCCTGAGCAGCGCCAGGGCGACCTCGATTGCCTCGTGTGTGCCCGCGAGCGCCAACACGTCTCCAGCCTGAAGGCGCTCCCCCGCTCCCGGCACGGCGATCGACTCGCCGCTCCGGGAAATCGCCAGCACCGTGGCCCCACTCCGTCCGCGCAGGTTCAGCTCGGCCAGGCTCCGGCCGACGCTGGCACTCTCCGGATCGAGACGGATCGCGACGGGCGCGCCGAGGCCGGGCAGGAGACGATCCACGTCCGCGAGCGCGCGATCGTCGGGGGCGGGACTCCCCGCCCGGGCGTACTTGCCGAGCGCGGCGACGACGGCTTGGGCACCCGCGCGCACGTGGCCTTCGAGGTCGCGCACGCTGCGCCAAATCGCGACCCCGAATCCCGCGAGCACCAGCGCCAGCACGAGCGGGCCGGAATACCCGGGGAGAACGATCTGCGTGAGTGCCACGACGACCATGCCTGTGATGAGGACGACGCCGAGCTGCAGCGTGACGCCGAGGGTGCGACGGGGCGCCAGGTCCATGTCCGCCTTGCCGGCGGCGCGCGGCAGGGCGCTCTCCGCCAGCGCGCGACCGAGTCCACGCGACAAGCGACCGATGCCTACGACGAGAGGCCATGATGCTGCGGCGGCGACGACGACGACGAGCGCGCGGGCGACGCCGGCCGCCAGGCCGAACGCCCCTTGCAGCCAGCGGGTCGCGCCGTCGAGCTGCAGCGCGACGCCGATGATCAGGGCACTCAGGACCGCGGCGTCCAGAATCAGCAACCGCACCAGGCGTCTGATGCCTTGCGAGCGACCGGCCGCCGAGGTCGCCTGGAGCCGCTCCAGCCACGCGCCGTACAGGGCGGCGAACGTCTGAAGAGGGCGTGGGAGCTTGTGGTCGATCCACTCCGCGGCAGGCGCAGCCGCCCGGATCAGCCACGGCGTGGTGAGCGTCGTGATGGCGGACACGGCCACGGCCACTGGATAGAGGAAGCTGCGGGTCGCGCCCAGCGCCAGCCCGAGGCCGGCGATGATGAACGAGAACTCCCCGATCTGCGCCAGACTCATCCCGGCCTGAACGGCGGTGCGCGTGCCGGTTCCAGTGAGGAAGGCCCCGATCGACACGCCGACGATCTTCCCAGTGACCACGACCAGCGTGAGCACGATGACCGCGCCCCAGTGTTGCGCCACGAGCGCGGGATCGATGAGGATACCCACCGAAACGAAGAAGATCGCGGCGAACACGTCGCGCAGGGGTTCGACCAGGTGCTCGATCTCCTCGCCGTGTCCCGACTCCGAGACGAGGGACCCGGCGAGAAAGGCGCCCAGCGCGACGGAATACCCCGCCTCCTGCGCCACGTAGGCGGTCGCGAAACACACCCCGACGCTCGCGACGAGGGTCGTCTCGGACCGCCCGATGCGAGTCACAAGTCGGATGAAGCGCGGGATGACCAGGATGCCCACGCCGAGGAGCGCGACGAGGAACATCGCGAGCCGGCCGATGGTGCCGGTCAGGGCCCCCGTGGAGAGCCCCGCGCCCGTCGCGACCGCGGTGAGCACCGCCATGAACACGATCGCGATCAGGTCCTCGATCAGCAGGATCCCGACGACGAACTCCCGCAGACGTCCGCCGACCCGCTGCTCGTCGAACACCTTGGCGATGATCGTCGTGCTCGAAATGGCGATGATGGCGCCCGTGAACACGCTCTCGAGGATCGTCCAGCCGAACAGGCGGCCCGTGAGGAACCCGAGCCACGCCATCAGGCTGGTTTGGATCACCGCGGTCACGCCGGCTGTGGGCGCGACCCGCACCAGTTTGGGGAGGCTGAATTCCAGGCCTAGCGAGAACATCAACAGGATCACGCCCAGCTCGGAGAGTGTCCGCACGATTGCCGGGTCGGCCACGAGCGGGATGGGCACGTGGGGCCCGACGATCAGGCCGGCAATGATGTACCCCAGCACGACCGGCTGGCGGAGCCGCTGAAAGACCACGGTCGTGATCGCGGCGACCGCGAGGACGACCGTCAGCGACCGGAGGAACTCGTGCATGTCGTGCATGACCGCCAGGATAGCCTGCCCGAGTGGGGGCGGACAAGGTGATCAAGGGCCTATCGCAGAGCGAACCGGCGTGTATAGTCTCACAGTTCAACCCCCACAGACTCCCAGCCAGGAGGTAACCATGTTGCGTTCGCTGAAGCTCAGCAGCATCGCATTGCTCATCGCACTGCCTGCTTGCTATCACGCGACCATCGAGACGGGGCTGCCGGCGGGCAGCCAGGTCGTCGAAAAGACGTTCGCGTCGGGCTGGGTGTATGGGCTCGTGCCCCCAAGCCCGGTACAGGCGATGTCCCAGTGCCGCAACGGCGTCTCCAAGGTCGAGACGCAGTTGAGCTTCGTGAACCAGTTGGTGAACTTCATCACCCTGGGCATCTACACGCCGATGTGGATCAAGGTGACGTGCGCGTCGGGCGCACGGTCCGCGCTCCCGGGAACAGGCGACATCAAGGTCGGCGACGGGGCCACGCCCGAAGAGATCATCGATGCCTTCCGCCGGGCGGCCGACGCGGCGGTCGAGGTCCACGGCCCGGTGTACGTGCGGTTCTAGTGCGCTGCTCGACGGGAGGCGAGAGGGCGCGTCCGAGCGGGCGCGCCCTTCTCAAGCAACTCCTTCACCTTCAACGTCCTCCGCGGGGCACGTCAGCGGAGGTGATACGCATCACGGCCCCTCGGTCGCCATACAGCGATGTCAGTGAGGCAGCGCCCCCAAATTGACAGGCACAGCCGGTCCCGTTGAGAAAAAGGCCTTCACAAGGGGGGTCTATGAAACGCATGTCTCGCTTCGTTGCCGTCGGTTCGTTGCTCTGTCTCACCCTTATCAGCTGCGACCAACCGACCACCGGCCCCGCCCTGCCGCTTCAAGCGGACGTGAGCGCGGCCTCGGCGTCCTTCTTCACCGATCGCGCGAGCTTCCTGGCGCAGTTTCCCGACCTTCCGCTGGAAGATTTCGAGGAAGGCCGGGTGGCCGACCGCGACGCCGCGGCGTGTCCGGGGCCACTGGACGCGACGAGCGACAATGACTGCTTCCATCCGGGGGAGATCCTGCCCAGCGTGCGATTCAACTCCGAACTTCCGGCCGGTGGCGCCGAGATCGCGCTCGTGGGGCCCGGCTTCAGCGGCGCGGCGTCGAAAACAATCGTCGCCGGTGAGTTCACCGATGCTTTCGTCATCGAGTTCACCGGCGGAAATGTCACCGCCGCGGGCATGGACCTGGTCGCGTACTTCCGCGATGACGTCTGTCAGATCGACGTCTTCGGGCAAACCGGTCTCATCAGCTCCAGCGCGGCGCCCTGCACCAATGCAGGGTCCTTCTGGGGAGTGAGCTCCACTGAGAGCATCACCCGGATCCGGATTTCCTCGCCCACCGGGCAAGCCGAAGGGGTCGACAACATCTCGTTCGGCGGGGGTATCGTTCCGCCCATCAACCATGCCCCGCTGGCAAACGCTGCCGGCCCCTACTCGAGCAATGAGGGCTCGGCCGTGCTGTTCGACGGCAGCGCCTCCTTGGATCCCGACGCCGATCAGCTGACGTATGACTGGGACTTCGGCGACGGCACCCCGCACGGCACGAGCGTGAGCCCGAGCCACAGTTACGCCGACGACCGCACCGGTGGCTACGCGGTCACCCTCACGGTCCGGGACGGGGGCGGCCTAGTCGGTACGGCAAACGCCACAGCGAGCATTGCCAACGTCGCGCCCGCGGTCGGCGCGATCACGGCGCCCGCCGATCCGCTGGCGGTCGGTGCGTCGGTGACGGCCACCGCACGCTTCACGGACCCCGGCATTCTCGACACCCACACCGGGACCATCGCCTGGGGCGACGGCACCTCGTCCAGCGCCGCGGTGACTGAGGCCAGCGGCTCCGGCTCGGCGAGCGGCAGTCACGAATACAGCGCGGCCGGAGTGTACACGGTCACCGTCACGGTCACCGACAAGGACGGCGGGACCGGCCGATCCGTCTTCGAGTACGTGGTCGTGTTCGACGTGGTGGCGGGCTTCGTCACCGGCGGCGGCTGGATCAACTCGCCGCCCGGCGCGTACCTGGCCGGCCCGAGCGTCGAGGGCAAAGCGACGTTCGGGTTCGTGTCCCGCTATCACAAGGGCGCGACGACACCGAGCGGGAACCTGGAATTCAACTTCCGGGTGGGCGACCTGCAGTTCCACAGCACGAGCCACGAGTGGTTGGTGGTCTCGGGCTCCAAGGTGCGATTCAAGGGGTTAGGGACGATCAACGGCGCCGGGGACTTCGCGTTCTTGGTCTCGGCCGTCGACGGCGACGTGAGCGGGGATGGTCCTGACACGTTCCGGATCAAGATCTGGAACGCGAGCACCGGCGTCGTCGTCTATGACAATGAGATGGGACGCGGTGATGGCGCTCCGGCGACCACGGTCCTGGGCGGAGGGAGCATCGTGATTCACAACTAGGCCGGCGTCCGCTTGAAGGTCGACAGGGCGGTCCGTCAGGGCCGCCCTGTCGACGTCCATACGGGTCGTGCCGCGCCACGGTGAAGCCCCTAGGCACTTACCCGACCCCTCGCCGATCCAAGCTCCGATACTGAATCGCTTCGCTCACGTGTTTGGGTTGTAACCCCGGCGCGCCGTCCAGATCGGCGACGGTCCGCGCGATCTTCAGGATGCGGTGGTACGCCCGCGCCGAGAGCCCGAGCCGTGTGATCGCCGTTTTGAGCAACCCATCGGCGCCATCGGAGACGCGACAGTGGGCGCGCAGGTCGCGCGGCGCCATGTGCGCGTTGGCGTAGATCCCCGGCCGATTGGCGAACCGATCCCGCTGCACCAGGCGCGCCCGGTCGACGCGCTCCCGCACCGCCGCGCTGGGCTCACCCCCGCCCTCCCCCGCTAGCGCGCGGTACTTCACCGCCGGCACCTCGAGATGGATGTCGATCCGGTCGAGGAGCGGCCCCGACACGCGCGCGAGGTAGCGCTGCACGACCATCGGCGCGCAGGCGCACGCATGGTGCGGGTCGCCGAACCAGCCGCACGGACAGGGATTCATCGCCGCCGCCAGCATGAACCGCGCCGGGTAGCTCAGGCTCATCGCCGCGCGCGCGATGGTCACGACGCCGTCTTCCATCGGCTGGCGCAACACCTCGAGCACGTTCTTCCGGAACTCCGGCAGCTCGTCGAGGAACAGCACACCGCCGTGCGCCAGGCTCACCTCGCCCGGCCGTGGATAGGATCCGCCGCCGATCAACCCCGCATCGGAGATGGTGTGGTGCGGCGCGCGGAACGGCCGCCGTGCCACCAACGACTCGCCCAGCGGCAACGTCCCCGCGACAGAATGGATCTTCGTCGTCTCGAGCGCTTCGTCGAGACTCATCTGGGGGAGGATCGTCGGCAGGCGGCGTGCGAGCATCGTCTTCCCCGATCCCGGGGGGCCGACCGTCAGGATGTTGTGCCCGCCCGCCGCCGCCACCTCGAGCGCCCGCTTGGCGTGCGCCTGGCCCTTCACCTCGGCGAAGTCCACGTCGTCCTGTGCACGTTCGGCGAACAGCCGCGCGACGTCCACCGCGGCGCCGGGAAGGTCCGCCTTGCCATCGAGGAATTCCGCGATCTCGGCAAGGCAGCCCGCGCCGAGCACGCGGAGTCCCTCGACCACGCCCGCCTCGGGGAGGTTCTCGCGCGGGAGAATGAGTGCCTCGACGCCCGCAGCCCGGGCAGCCAACGCCACCGGGAGTGCGCCGCGCACCGGCCGCACCGCCCCTTCGAGCCCCAGCTCGCCCAGCACGGCGATCCGTGCGAGGCGCTCGCCCGCCACCTGTTCAGTGGCTGCGAGGATCCCGAGGGCGATGGGGAGGTCGAAGGCGGACCCCTCTTTCCGGATATCGGCTGGAGCGAGATTGACCGTGATGCGCTTCAGCGGGAAGGTGAAGCCGGTGTTGGCGAGCGCCGCGGAGACACGGTCCCGCCCTTCTTTGACCGCGCCCTGCGGCAGGCCCACCGTCACGAACGTGGGCAGGCCGTTGGCGATGTCGGTCTCGACCTCCACGAGGTAAGCATCGATCCCGAGCACGGCGGCGGAGCGGACGCGGGCCAGCATGCCCGACGCTACAGCGGGGGGACGGAACAGCGGTAAGCGAAAACGCGCGGAGCGGACCCCCGCGCCGCAGCTACTGCCGGGCCGGCACCGCCTCGACGCGCACGCTGGCGGTGAACCCGCTCCCGATCGTGAAATCGTAGCTGCCCAACCGCTGCGCCTTGAGCGTGAGGACGACCACGGAGTCGGTCTGCTGCAGGCTGACGAGCTCGAGATTACGCTGCCGGGCGGCGAACTGTGCCTGCGCGTCCCGCAGCATCCGTCCCAGTGCCGTGACCGGCGTCCCGTTGCCGTAAAAGTCCTGCGCCGTGAGCTGCATCGTGAACGGCACCGCGACGGGCACGACGACGAGGCCGCCGTTCACCCGCACCCCGTTGCGCTCCAGAATCAGCGCCGCGATGGGGCCCGGATCGACGTGGAGCGTCGCGAGCTTTTCGACCGAGTCGACGGTGGCGAAGACCACCGCTTCGCCTTTCCGTTCGCCGAGGATCACGTCGACGTGCGCCCGACCCGCCGAGTCGGTGACGGCCGAGTCGGCGGTGATGCGCGCGTTCACGGCGCGGAAGCGAATCAGCCGCCCCGCGGCCGGGCCGCCCCTGGTCATACGTGCCTCGAACACGAGGGACTCGGCGAGCCGCGTGCCCGCGATGCCGCGCCGCGGCCCGGACGACACGAACCCCGTCGCGATCCCGGACAGGCCCGTGTTGAGCGCCACCTCGACCGACGCCGCCGGCAGCCCGCGGGCCCGGACTTGGAGCGGCCCGCCGTGGCGCAGCGCGGCCGCCGTGACGAGGAACGTGACGCGCCCGAGCGAGTCGGTGAGGGCCGTGAGCGGACTCCCGATTCCCGAGGTCAACTCCACGGGTTCGGCCGGCAGGCGATTCCCGAGGGAATCGCGCACCACCGCGACGATCGTCGCCGTCGTGTCGCCCGTGCCGTCGAAATCGATGTAGTCGGGCTGCACGGTCAGGAGCCCCGGACGGCCGGCCCGCACCGCGAGGACGACGGCCGGGCGACCAGGAAGTGGAGCACCGGAGCCGGTGACGATCTCGAAGCGGTGCGTGGTCGCCATCGCGACGGGCGGGAGGCGAAACAACGCGAACCCGCTGTCATCGCTGACGGCCGCCGCGTCGCGCTCGAGCCCCAGCGCCGCCGTGCCGCGCAGCACGAGGGGCACGCGCCCCTGGGGTGTACTGCCGCGCCGAACGAAGACGCGCAGGCTCGGCGCCGTTCCGGCCGGCACCACGAGCTCGCCCGGGACGGGCACGGCCGTAAGGGGCGCGGCTGGTGCCGGCGGGGACGCGGCCGGCGGGGCGGGCGCGCTTCCCCCCCCCCCTCCTCCGCCGCCACCCAACGTCGTCCCACCACGGGGCGCACATCCGGCAACGCTCGCGATCACGTCGCCGCCGGCGCCGAGACTTCGCAGATCCGACCAGTCGCGCTCAGTAGGGCGGAAGGACAGGCAGCTGCGACGTACGACGTCGGCGACCTCACCCTGCGAGAACAGGGGGTTCGTCAGCAGGCGCACCAGCTCGACCTTGTCGAGCGGCCGGGCCTGCTGCGCGGCGGCGAGCGCGGGTACGCCCACCGCGGCGAGCCCGAGGAGGAACCGGATGGCTAGGGTCGTTCGCACGCCGAACGCTCGAAGCGTCGCTCGACTGCTCGGACGTCCGCGTACAACCCGCGATCGCGCGCTTCGCGGGCGGAGTCGAAGGGCGCCAGCACCCCTTTGCGGGCGACGTTATAGGCGAGCCACTGGTCTTCGACTTGCTCGAGACCGCGTGCGAGGCCGGCGCAGGTCATTTGGCGCGCCTCCAGCATGCGCGAGCGCGCGTCAAAGGCGGCGATGGCGAGGGCAAGGGTGTCCGCCTGACGATCGAGCACGTCGGGGGCGACGGCCCTTCCGGCGACGGCGCCCGGGCCCGATCCATCGCCGCCAGACGGACCCCCGGATGCGCGCAGACCCAGCAAACCGGACAGGAGGGCCACGCCCACCGCCCCACCGATCGCCGCCGCCACGTAGGTGGCCGGCTGCCGCACCCGCTGCCTCCAGCGGGCGGGCGGCGTCGGTTTCGGCGCCTCGTCGTCCGCGTCCGAGTCCTCGGGAAACAGCACTGGATAGTTGGCACGCGACGGCGGCGCGACGGCCGTCGGCCCGGGCGTCGGCGGCGCGGTCTGGAGCCGCGCCACGGGCTCGGCCGTTCGGTAGTTTCGCCAGCTCAACGTGGTAGGCTTGCGCCCGTCGGCACGGACCGCGGGGTCGGCGAGCAGCTCGTAAAACGGCCGGGCCTCGATCGGCCAAGCCGGACTCGACGACTGCAGGAACACCCCCCCCGTTTCCCCCCCACCGGCTACGACGATCACGTACGAGGCATCCCCGAATAGCTCCGTGTGAACCTCGACGTCCGCGGGCGTCAGCGCAGCGTCCGCAAAGGAGTGGCCGCGGTACCACCCGAACATTTCGATACCCGTCGCTGCCGTCCGCAAACCTTCGGCGAGCGCGGCGCGCGCTTCGTCTTCGTCGGCGAGCGCCGGGAGCGGGAGCACACCGTCGATCACCACGAACGCGGCCCCCGTGCGTGCGCACGTCTGGCGGCGACCAGCGAGCAAACCGAGACCGAGGCCGTTGGGGATGGTGGCGAGCCGCTCGTGAATCCTGCGCAACGCGTACTGCGCAATGAAAATGAGAGGCGTGGACCGCTGGGGTCCATTAATCGCGGGGCTCCAGAGAATGGAGTCCGCGACCGGCATGCTGCGAAGATGGCGCGCTTCCGTCGGGCGGGCCGCCTGGGGCGGAACGCCGACCTCTTGTGGAGCGGCTTGGCGCTCCCCGGTTGCCGAACCAGATTCCAACACGTGGCCCCCTTGTCGGCGTCTATCCGGCAACTATTGTACCGTCAATGGCTTGGCGTAACCGACGGCGCCTCGCCGAGATGCAGGTTCGTTGCGCTGTCGAAGTTGTGGTTTCTATGTTACAGCGCGGCACGCGCCGCGCCGGGGCGCACGCGGGCAAGCCCCACACCGGCGCTAGGTTGTGCGTATGTAGGTGGCCCCAACCCGAGACAGGTGAGCCGAACTCGTGCCGCTTCGATCCCATTCGCGCTGGTTGCTCTGTTTCGCGGCCCTCCCGGTCGTCGCCTGCTCGTCGCAGCGGGCGGCTCAGGCCCCGAAGGTTCCGGTCAGCGTCGCTCGGGTTGAGCGCCGATCGGTGCCGTTTCAGATCGGGGCGACCGGCACGGTCGAGCCGATCCGCACGGTGGACGTGCTGCCCCAGGTTACCGGAACCATCCTACAGGTACGCTTCGCCGAGGGCGACGAGGTGGCGGCCGGCCAGGTGTTGTTCGAGATCGACCCCCGTCCGTACCAGGCGGCGATGCAGCAGGCAGCCGCGAATCTGATGCGGGACCTCGCCCAAGCGGACAACGCGGCACGTGATGCCGAGCGCTACCGCGACCTGGCGGCGAACAACACCGTCACGAAGGAAGACTACCAACAGAAACAGGCGACCGCCGACGCCCTCGCCGCCACGGTGCGGGCCGATTCGGCGGCGTTGACGGTGGCGCAGCTGAACCTCGAGTACGCCACCATCCGCGCGCCGATCGCGGGTCGGACCGGCCGGCTGCTCCTGCACGAAGGCAACGTGGTGCGCCCCGGCAGCACCGCGCCGCTCGTCACGATCAATCAACTGCGGCCGATCCTGGTGCGCTTCGCCGTGCCGGCCGCTCAGCTGCCCGAGCTGCGGCGCCATGCCGGAAAACCGCTGCGCACACTTGCGAGCGCCGCGCGCGATTCGGCCGCGCCGGCGGACGGGGTCCTCTCGTTTCTGGACAACCAGGTCGACACGACGACCGGCACCGTGCTGCTCAAGGCCCGCTTTCCGAATCGCGACGGAGCGCTGTGGCCCGGGGAGTTTGTCGAGGTGACGCTGGTGGTCGATGTGCAGGTCGACGCCCTCGTGGTCCCCGCCCAGGCGGTCATGACCAGCCAGCAGGGCACCTACGTCTTCGTCGTGAATGGCGACGGCCGGGCGGACCAGCGCGCCGTGACGGTGACCCGCACCGTCGACAGCCTCGCCGTCTTGGCCGCCGGACTCGCACCCGGGACCCTGGTCGTGATCGACGGGCAGCTGCGCCTGACGCCCGACTCGCGCGTCGAGATCCGCGGCGCCCCCAAGAGCGAGGCGGCGCAAGAATGAGCATCTCCGGATTGTTCATCCGTCGCCCGGTCACGACGACGCTGGTGATGCTGGGCATCCTGTTCTTCGGCCTGATGGCCTACCGCCTGTTGCCGGTGAGCGACCTGCCGAACGTCGATTATCCGACGATCCAGGTCTCGGCCGGCCTCTCGGGCGCGAGCCCGGAGACGATGGCGTCGGCGGTCGCCACGCCGCTCGAGAAGCAGTTCTCGACCATCGCGGGTCTCGATGCGATGACGTCGTCGAGCTCGCAGGGCGGCACGAACATCACGATGCAGTTCAGCTTGTCGCGCAACATCGATGCGGCCGCGCAGGACGTGCAGGCGGCGATCTCGAAGACCCTGCGCCAGCTGCCGCCTGGGATTCAGCCGCCATCGTATCAGAAAGTGAACCCGGCGGCCTCGCCGATCTTGTTCTACGCGCTCACGTCCAAGACGATGCCGCTCTCGACCCTGGACGAGTACGCCGAGACGTTCCTGGCGCAGCGGCTTTCGACCGTGACCGGCGTCGCGCAAGTACAGGTCTTCGGCGCGGCGAAGTACGCCGTGCGCATTCAGATCGACCCGACGGCGTTGGCCGCGCGCGGCATCGGGCTCGACGAAGTGAGCGACGCCATCGCGTCGGGGAATCCGAATCTGCCGACGGGGATTCTGTGGGGCCCGCACCGGGCCTACACAGTGCGCGCCGACGGGCAGATCGAAAGCGCGCCGCAGTTCCGCTCGCTGGTGATCGCCTACCGCAACGGCGCGCCCGTGCGCCTGCAGGACGTGGCGCGGGTGCTCGACGACGTGCAGGACAACCGCAACGCCAGCTGGTTCGACGGCGCGCGGGCGATCACGCTCGCCATCCAACGCCAACCCGGAACCAACACCGTGGAGGTGGCGGACGGGGTGAAGCGGACGATGGCGACGCTGATTCCACAGCTACCGGCCTCGGTCGAGGTCAACACCCTCTACGATCGATCTCTGTCGATCCGCCAGTCGGTCGATGATGTCAAGGTGACGCTGTTCATCACGCTCTGCCTCGTCGTGCTCGTCATCTTCCTCTTCCTGCGGAACCTCTCGGCGACCGTGATTCCGAGCCTCGCGCTGCCGCTCTCGATCGTCGGGACGTTCGCGGCCATGTACCTCCTGGGGTACAGCCTGGACAACCTGTCGCTCATGGCGCTGACGTTGTGCGTCGGCTTCGTGGTCGACGACGCCATCGTGATGCTCGAGAACATCGTGCGCCACATGGAGATGGGGAAACCACCGATGCAGGCGGCGCTCGACGGAGCGCGGGAGATCGGCTTCACGATCGTGTCGATGACGCTCTCGCTGACCGCGGTGTTCATCCCCGTGCTGTTCATGGGTGGGCTCATCGGGCGCCTGTTCAACGAATTCGCGGTGACGATCGGGATCGCGATCCTCGTGTCGGGATTCGTCTCCCTCTCGCTGACCCCGATGCTGTGCAGCCGCTTCCTGCGCCGCTCGCGCGACGAGCGTCACGGGCGGTTTTACGAGGCCAGCGAGCGCGTGTACCACCGCGTCCTCGGCGCCTACGAGCGGAGCCTGGTGTGGGTGATGAACCACCGCCCCGCGAGCCTGGTGTTCTCCGCCGGGATCCTCGTCGGGACGGCCGTGTTGTTCGTCCTCGTTCCCAAGGGCTTCATCCCGACGGAGGATACGGGATCGATTCAAGGCTCGACCGAGACCGTAGAAGGCAGCTCCTACGATGCGATGGTACAACACCAGCTCGCGGTCGCCGAGGTGATCGGCCGCAACCCGTACGTGGACCACTTCATGTCACGCGTCGGGCAAGGCACGATGAACCAGGGGTCGATCACGCTGCGCCTGAAGCCGCGCAGCCAGCGCCCGTCGGCCGACGAAATCGTGCGGGAGCTCCAACCCCAGCTGGCGGCGATCCCCGGTGTCCGCACCTACTTGCAGGTGCCCCCGGTGATCCGGATCGGCGGGCGCAATGCGAAGGCCCAGTATCAGTTCACCCTGCAGGGCCCAGACATCGGAGCATTGTACGAGAACGCGGCGACACTCGAAGCGAGGCTCCGCGCCATCCCGACCCTGCAGGACGTGACGACCGATCTGCAAATCAAGAACCCGCAGGTGCAGGTGCAAATCGACCGCGACCGGGCCGCGCGCCTCGGCGTGACGGTCCAGCAGATCGAAGAGGCCCTGTACGACGCCTACGGATCGCGCCAGGTCTCCACGATCTACACCGACAACAACCAATACTGGGTGATCCAAGAGCTCCTGCCCGAGTATCAGCAGGATCTCGCCGCGCTCCGGCTGCTGTACATCCGCTCCCGGCAGGGGACCCTCGTCCCGCTCACGTCGGTGGCGACCGTGACGCCGGGGCTCGGGCCGCTCAGTGTGAACCACAGCGGCCAGCTCCCCTCCGTCACGTTGTCGTTCAACCTGGCGCCCAACGCGTCGCTGGGCGCCGCCGTGAGCGACGTGGAGCGCGCCGCGCAGCAAACGCTCCCGGCGACGATCAGCACCGGGTTCGGCGGCACGGCGCAGGCGTTCCAGGCGAGCCAGCAGGGGCTGCTGTTCCTGCTGGTGCTCGCGGTCGCGGTAATCTACATCGTCCTCGGCATTCTCTACGAGAGTTTTATTCACCCGCTCACGATCCTCTCGGGCCTGCCGTTTGCGGGCTTCGGCGCGCTGCTCACGCTCCTCGTGTTCGGGACCGACCTGAGCGTCTACGCGTTCGTTGGGATCATCATGCTGGTGGGACTCGTGAAGAAGAACGCGATCATGATGATCGACTTCGCGCTCGAGGCCGAGCGGCGCGAGGGGAAGTCGGCGCGCGACGCGATTATCGAGGCCTGCAGCGTCCGGTTCCGGCCGATCATGATGACGACGATGGCGGCGCTCATGGGCACTCTGCCCATTGCCGTGGGGTGGGGCTCGGGCGCGGAGTCGCGGCGGCCGCTTGGTCTCGCGGTGGTGGGCGGGCTCGCGTTCTCGCAGCTCGTCACCCTGTACGTCACCCCGGTCTTCTACACCTACCTCGACGCCCTCCAACGTCGGCTCGGCCGACGGATGGCACCCGCGCCGCTGCCCGAGCCGCAGGCGGCAGACTAGCGCTCACCCCGTACCGCCTCTCCCCGTTGGGGGCGCTCACCCTACCCAGGGAGTGAGGCTCTTACCGCAACCCGAACGACACCCCCACCTGAAACGCCCGCATCCGGACCGGAGTGTCGACCCGCTCCACGCTGAAGCTGCCATCCGGATTCTCCGTGATGCCGCCCGCGGGCACATAGCGGACCCGCTCGTGACGGACGTCGCGCACGCCCAAGTCGAGCGAGACGCGCCGCGAGACGTTGATCAAGACGCCGGTGCCGACCTGCGTCACGGTCGTGACTTGACCGTTGAGGTAGAACACATCGCTGTCGTAGCAGCCGCAGTAGTGGGCGTCGCTCACCGATGTCCAGAACACCGAGCCCCCGAGCGTGGCGAATCCGTAGGGCCGGATCGCGCCCTGTCCCAAGGTGAGTTGCGGTCCGAAGGCGAGTGAACCGATCGACGACGTGGTCGATATCCCGTAGCCACGGTAATCCGAATCGTAGACCAAGTAGGCGCCATCGATGCGCAGGCCGACGCTCGACCGCCCGAGGACCGCGAACCCCGTGAGCCCCGGCGCGACGGCGCCGTTGCGCCGGAATTCGCCCAGCGGCTGAGCGATGACGAGCGTGAAACCGGCGTTCCCGCCCCCCCCCCCGCCGCGACGCACCTCGCGCAGCCCGTGCTGCCCAAGCAGAGGAGACGTAGCCGTCACGAGCGTAAGCGCCAGTCCGATGATGCGCCGCATAAAGCCGTCCGGGTGTTAAGGGTGGTGAAGCCGACGCCCGGGGTAAGGCAACGCACGTGCCAGCCGCCGTCCCGCGCCGAAAAGGGCCGCTGGCGCTAGCTTTCCAACGGAATCCTGCGACCGCCTACGCCTGGCCGCTTGACCTCAAAAGGGGACATATTCGGAGGGGGAATGGCGCCGATCACTTACGACGACTTCGCCAAGGTCGACATTCGCGTGGGGCGCATCGTCCAGGTCGACGACTTTCCTCAGGCGCGGAAGCCGGCGTACAAACTGCGTGTCGACTTCGGGCTGGAGCTGGGCGTGAAGACATCGAGCGCGCAGATCACGAAGTACTACCAGGCGGCCGACCTGCGCGACCGCCTGGTACTCGCGGTGGTCAACTTCCCGCCACGGCAGATCGCGAACTACTTCTCGGAGGTGTTGACCCTCGGCGTGATTCTCGGCGAGGGGGATATCGTACTCGTTCAGCCGGATCGCGACGTGCCGCTGGGCACGCGGATCGCATAGCGGCGTTCCACGTACTCCGCCAGGATCGTCAGGAAGTCCTCGACAATGGCGTCGCCCTTGAGCGTGACCTTGAGCCGTCCGTCCACGTAGACGGGCGCTTTGGGCTCCTCGGCGGTGCCGGGGAGCGAGATGCCGATGTCGGCATGCTTCGATTCGCCCGGCCCGTTCACGACGCACCCCATGACGGCGACGCGCAGCTCCTCGGACCCGGGATAGCGCTCCTTCCAGACGGGGCGCTGCTCCCGGAGGTAGGTCTGGATCTGCTCGGCCATCTCCTGAAAGAACGTCGACGTGGTGCGCCCGCACCCGGGGCACGCCGTCACCTGCGCGGTGAAGCTCCGCATGCCCAGCGACTGGAGGACCTGCTGCCCCACCTGCACCTCCTCGGTGCGGTCGCCCCCGGGCCGCGGCGTGAGCGACACGCGAATCGTGTCGCCGATCCCCTCCTGCAGCAGGATCGCCAGGCCGGCGGTGCTCGCGATGATCCCCTTCGCTCCCATGCCGGCCTCGGTGAGCCCGAGGTGCAGCGGGTAGTCGGACCGCGCGGCGAGCTTACGGTACACCTCCACGAGGTCCTGCACGCCCGACACCTTCGCCGAGAGGATGATGCGGTCGTGGGCGAGGCCGACCTCCTCCGCCAGCTCCGCCGAGCGCGTTGCGCTCGCCACCATGGCGTCCATCGTGACGTCACGCGCGTCGAGCGGCTCCGGGAGCGCGGCGTTCGCGTCCATCATCTCGGTGAGGAGCTGCTGATCGAGGCTCCCCCAGTTCACGCCGATGCGGACGGGCTTGCCTTCATGCACGGCGATCTGGACGATCGTCCGGAAGTTGTCGTCGCGGCGTTTGGCGCCGACGTTGCCGGGGTTGATGCGGTACTTGGCGAGCGCCCGCGCGCAGGCGGGATACTTCGCAAGCAGGAGATGACCGTTGTAGTGGAAATCGCCGATGATGGGGACGTCGACCTGCGCGACGATGTCGGGGACGGCGCGCGCGGCCGCGTCGTTGTTCACCGTCACGCGCACCAGCTCGCTCCCGGCCTGGTGCAGCGCCTGGACCTGGGCCACCGTCGCCGCCACGTCGGCGGTATCGGTGTTGGTCATGGACTGGACGACGATCGGGTGGGCGCTGCCCACCGGCACGCCGCCCACGGCGACGGTGACGGTCGGGCGTCGGGTGCTCACGGACCGAAATATACCCGCCGCTCGTGGCGGCGCTCGCCTAGAAGAGCTGGTCCGTCACCACGATCCGCAGCATGAGCGTGGTTAGGCGCAGCTTGCCGACCATGTTGGGCCCTGCATTGGTGGTGATGCGAGCGCGAATTCCGACCCACAGGTCAGTCGTGTTGAATACCGAGTCACTCAGCGATACCGTGGTCGGGGGGAGCAGTTGCACCGTATCGGCCCCGGCCACTGGACCGCTGGCGGCGGAAACGTAAGGCGCCCCCATAAACAGGGCCCCTTGCGTCTTTGCGAAGAACACGTCGAAGGTCACGTTGCCCCCGCCGGACGCGTTCTCGATGACTGCGGCCGCCGTTGCCTGCACGGAGTCCACGCTCGATTTCCCGAATCCGGGAGGCAGCGTGAATTGCCGCGACACCGTCGAGTCCACCGGGGGCACGCCCCCAATGACGTCGTAGTTCTTGACGGAGTCCCCCGCCTGCAGGAAGCTCAGCACGTCCACATTGAAGATCGCCCGGCCCTCACCACAGGCCGCCACCGTAACCGCGAACAGCGCGGCAAGAAGAGCCTTCATGAGTCGCCCCCTAGTAGAGCGAGATCGACGTCGCCATCGTGATGCCGCGCACGTCGGCGAACGAATTGCTGTGGGTCCAGAACCCCACGTCCAGCCCGAGCGGGCCCAGCCGCACGCCCCCGCCCCAGCCGAACTGCATCTTTTTCCGCCGGTCGCGCGACACACCGCCGCGAACTGCGAACGGGCCCATGCGTTGCTCCCCGCCGACGTGGATCACCGTCCCGCGCCCCGAGTTCACGATGTCGCCGCCGATGGTCGTGCCCGTCCCCATCCGGAACGCGGCGTTGGCGACGTAGGTGACCGGAAGTTTGGTCTTCGATTCGACGTGGTTCTGCAAAATCGTCGTCGAGATGGAGTCGGTAGCCGAGCTGTACGTCACGCGCTGGACCTTGGTGTCCGTCCATGTCAGCTCAGCGCCGATGTCGTTCGCGCCCACGCCGACCTCGAGCGGCCCGGATACCCAGACCACGCCGACGTCGCCTCCCACGCCGTGGCCGAAGGGCTTGTTCGAGGTGTACACTGTGTCGTCCAGGAATCCCGTCGGCGTGGCGCCGAAGACCGGATTACCGGTGGTGAAGCCGGCGGGGCCCCGCCCCCGCCCGTAGGTGGCGCCGAGGTAGTAGCGGACGGCACCGCCAAGGTACACGCCATCCTCTGAATCGCCGCCCGCGCCGTAAAGGCGCCCGGAGTAGCTGACCGTAGGCGCGAACCCAGCCTGAACGATGCCGTCGCCGAAGACCCCGTAGGTGGTGTTGGGCCGCACGGAGTCCGCATCCTTGAGCACGCCTCGCAGGGTGTCGTCGAGGGTGAAGCCGACTTCGTAGTGCATGAAGCCCATCACGCCGAAGTGGAACCCCTTCGCTCCGCCGCCCACGTCGAGCGGCCGGCTGGTACTCCCCATGCCGAACTCGTCCTCGGGGATCAACACCTGCGCGGCGCCGAGATCGATGACGAAGGCGTTCCGGCCGACCGTGAACTCCACGTCGTTGGTCGGCGTGGGAGCCTCCTTCACCTCGTAGAAGACCGGCGGGTTGAAGATGATGTTCATCACCTCGAACGGGTTGAAGGCCGACGACTTCGGATCGAAGGTCGGGTCGCTGCCGAGCTTGTTCAACGGGTGATCCTTGAGGAACTTGATGAGGCCGAAGGGGATCGGCATCGTGAACTTGGGCTCGCCGCCCGTGGTCGGCCGGTCCTTCACCGCCCGGTACGCCGGATTAAAGCGTCGCAGGCTGCCGTCGCGCGTGAGGCTGAGTCCCCCCATGCCGACGCGGCGCGCGTCGAGGGAAAACTGGGCGCGCGCGGGCCGCCCAGGGGCAGCGACGAGCACGGCAAGCGCGAGGGCAACGGCTCCTAGTCGCACGGGTCACCTCAAGACGGGAGAAGGCCGCGAGCAATATAACGTTCGCGCTTCCGATCATGGGGGGGTGTGAGCGGCGTCACCTCCTTGGAGGGTCAGGGTGACCGTCGTCCCCCGCCCGGGCTCGCTCGCCAGGGTGATGGTCCCCCCCCAGCTCTCCACGAGCCGGCGGGCGATGGCGAGCCCCAATCCGGACCCGCTCGAGGTCGTCGAGAACGTCGGCTCGAAGACGCGCGGCAAGACCTCCGGAGCGATCCCGCGCCCGTCGTCCGCGACCGTCACCGTCCGCCCGCCGTCCGCGACGCTCACCGTCACGCGACTGGCGTGCGCGTCGCGCGCGTTCTCGAGCAGGTTGACGAGCACTTCCTTGACCTCGTCTTTGCGCGCCAGCGCCGCCGCACCATCAAGCCCGCCCCGCACCTCGAACCGCGTCTCCCCCCCCTCCCCCTCGCCGAGGCCGTACAGCTGCACCACCTCGCGGGCCGCCGCGGCGAGGTCCACCGGCTCGAGGGGGAGCTGCTCGGCGGCGGGCGCTCCGAACCGGGAGAACGCGCGCGCGATTCCGTCCAACCGGTCGATCTCCACCAAGATGCGCGCGGCGGTTTCCTGCAGCGTCGCTTCGAAGGTGGATTCGCCCCCCCCCCCGCTGCGTTTGACGCGCTGCAGGTGCTGGATGCCGAGGCGGATGGGTGTGAGCGGGTTCTTGATCTCGTGCGCCACCTGGCGCGCCATTTCTCCCCAGGCAAGCACGCGCGCCGCACGCGTGAGGGCGGTGGCATCATCGAGCGCGATCACACAACCGTCAGGGGCAGGGCCGAGCGGGGCGAGCTGCACGCGGATCTGCCGGCCTCCGATTTCGAATTCCTTCTCCTCGATCGCGTCGCCCTTGGCCGCGACGAACGCATCCACGGCCTGCCACACCACACCCCACGCCGGGGACGCGGCCCGAGGCAGCTCGTCGCCGGGCGCGAGCGATTCTCCCACCAGCTCCGCGGCGCGTGGGTTCGCCATCGTGACGCGCAGCGCGTCGTCCACGGCAATGACGCCGGTCGCGACGTTGGCGAGGACCCGGGCGGTGCGTTGGCGCGCCTCTTCGAGCGCCCCCTGGCTGCGACGCACATCGGTGACCATGCGGCCGAACGCCGTTACCACGGGCTCGAACTCGCGCAGCGCCCCGGGCGGAAACGCTGGCGGCTCGCTCCCCCGCCCCACCGCGAGCGCGGCATCGCGCAGCGCCGCAACGGGCTTCGCGAGCCCGCGCGCCGCTAGGCCGGCGAGGTACACAGCCGCGCCGAGGCCCGCGAGCGTCGCGAGCACGAGCACGAGCACGAGGTCTTCCTGTTGGCGCCGGACGCGCTCGTCGTCGAGCAGCTGGGGCGCGGCGAGGATCGCCTGTTCGCCGGTCGGGCCCGCCGGCACCACGCGGTAGCCAACGCGCGTGGGCCGGCCGGCGGTGCGCGCATCGGTCGTCAGCTCGAGCTCGTCCTCGAGCGTCAGGAGGAACGCCGGCGGTGCGAGGAACGGATCGACGAGGCCGAGCTCGCTCAACACCGGCGAGCTGGTGCCGACGAGGCGGCCCCGGCGATACAACCAGAGCTCCGCGTTGAGCCGGCGCCCCAGGTCCACGACGGATCGGCCGATCGCTTCGGGGCGGTCGCCGGCGATCGCCCCAGCGCTCGCCACCGCGTCACGCAACGTCTGGCGGATGAGGAGATCGCCGGAGCGGCGCGCCTCGTCGGCGAGGCGGGCAAAGCTCCAGGCCGCAAAGCCGAGCACGGGCAGCACGATGAACGCGACCAGGGCCGCCGTGAGGCGCGCGCGGTAGCTGGTGCGCAACGTCGCCAGCAGCGCCGGGACACGGGGCCGCCAGCCCTCCGCGACGACGAGCCCGAAGACCCAAACCCCGGCGAGCAGCGCCACGTCGAGGAGTACCACAAGCGCACCGCGCACCAACAGCGCCCACGGACCGCGTAGGTCGACGCGTACGTGGACATGGCGCACACCCTCGGGGAGATCCACGCGCCGCTCGCCTCGCGCCGCCCAACCGATGCGGCGCCACTCGAGCCGCGCGCTCGCGTCGGGCGCCAGCCCCGGACCTGGGAGCGAGAGCGTGATCGCGTAGGGGGGCTCGACCCCCGGATCGCCACGCAGGAAGCGCGCCGTGCGGTCCGGCGGGAGTAGGCGCGTGCGCGGCCCCACGGCTACGGTGAGCACGTCCCCGCCGGCGAACGGAACCACGAGCACATAATGGACGCCGGGCACCCACTCGACGCGCTCCACCCGCGGGCCGGCGGCCGATCCGCGCGACTGCGCGAGCGCCGCGGGCACCGCCGGGGGCAGCTCGAACGTCGCGAGCGGCAGCTCGGCGATCGGCCGGCCACTCGGGTCCCACAGCTGGAGCAGCGCGGGGTAGTCCTCCGCGACGAGCGGCGAGCCGACCCAGAGCGCGTAGAGATCACCGGCCGTGTGGGGCATGGCCCGGGCCGCGATCTGCTGGCCGAGACGCTCGAGCAGGGCGACAGCGAGTTCGTCCCCTTCGCGCCCGAGGCGCTGCGCGTCGCGCTCCGCGAGCTGCAGCCGCCCCTCGACCGCGGCGCCCCAGGTGAGCAAGGCCGCGGCGGTGCCCGCGACGACCGCGATCCCCGGGAGCGCCCAGCGCCGCGGCGCCGGGAGGACCACTCCTCCGAGCGCAGGCAACCAGAGGAAGGTGTACCACTCAGGCCATGCGCCATACGGGCTCCACAGCCACAGGCCTCCGACGGCGGCGAGGGCCGCCCACGCGCACGCCGCGGGAAGCGACCACGGCACGCGCTCCGGTTCCGTCGATCCGCGGACCAATGCTGCGGCCAGGAGGATGAGCGCCATCGCGGTCACGGCGAGCGCCCCTTGCCACGACAACCACAACGCCATGCTCACGCCGCCCGCCGGGGGTGCAATCCCGCGGCCGAAATAGCGGACCAGGTACGGTGCCGCGAGGACGAGGAATCCCGCCGCCACGGCGGCCCACCAGCGGCGGCGCAAACCGCGGCGCCACAGGACGCTGGCGGCGACCAAGACGAGGATTCCCACCACCATCAGCGAGCCCGCCGATGCGCCGACCAGGCCGGCCACGGGACGGTAGAACGTGGCGGGCGAGAAGAGACCGGGCGGGTCGACGCTCGGAGAGAGGGGGGAGGCCCGGAGCAGCGCCCACGCGCCCACGAGCGCGACCCCCCACCGCTCCGCGCCCGGACTGGCGGTGCCCAACAACAGCACCAGCGTCAGCGCGAGGGCAAGGCCGGCGACGCGCGCCGTCCGCGCGAGGGTGGCGAGCTTCGCGTCGCCCTGCGCCGGGGAGATCGTGAGGACCGAGAGGAGCGTATCGCCATGCTCGCAGCCCGCGGGGCAGATATCGAAGACGCGCTCATCATGCGGCCCGAAGCCCGGACTGTAGAACTGCAGCCCCACGCCGTGCGCGCGCGCGAATGCGGCAGCGACCGTCCGGTCGCGGTCCGGCATCGCCGGCGCCGCACTGAGCAGGATCGTGCCCACGGCGACTCCGATGGGCGTCTGGCGCCGGGCCTCGAGCACCGCGTAGAATGGAGTAATGACGGCTCGCAGCTCGGCGGTGTCCGGCGCCGGTACGGCGCGGTGGCGGCCCGCCCAGGCGAACAGTCCGCCATCGGGCTCGATGATGGCGACTCCGCGCTCGATCCCGGTGGGCCCCGCGGCGGTGGCCCGCGCCAGTTCCGCGAAGGCCGCCTCCCGCGGCAACAACGCCGCGGCCGCGCCGCGCTCGGCCAAGCGGCGGGCCTGTACCATCGCCGCGGCGAGCGTCGCCTGCAGGGCGCGAGAGGCCGCCGTGACGCGCGCTTCGCGGAACGCCGGCCAACAGCATTGGATCCGCCCCACCTGGATCGCCCCGGTCACGAGTACCACACCGAGCGCGAGGCTCGCCACGGCGGCCGCCACAACGACGGGGTGGTATGGACGGCGGGCCGCGAGCGCGACCGCGGTGAGCCCCGCCACGCCCGCGACCCACGCCCAGCCTGCCGGGTCGCCGCGCAGCCACTCGGCGGCGGCGAGGGCGGCGAGCCCTCCGGCGATCACGACATGACTCAGCCGCTGCACCTGAAGCTCCTCACTCCCGAGGCCGTGCGCGCCGCCCTGGCGCGCGACTCACGACTCCTGGTGCCCGTGGGCACCTGCGAACAGCACGGGCCCCACCTTCCGCTCGGGTGCGACACGATCATCGTCGAGCGCCTCGCCGACGATCTCTCCGCCGCGTTCGGCATCGTCCGCGCTCCGACGGTGGAGTACGGCGTCAACACCGCCACCAAGCGTCACTACCCTGGCAACGCCGCCGTCCGCCGCAAGACCCTGCACCGTTGGATGAACGACCTCCTGGGCTCGTGGGAGCAGTGCGGCGTGGGCGCGTTCATCATTCTGACCGCCCACGGCCACGATCCTCATCAGGAGGCCCTCTCGACGCTCCGGACGCGGAGCGCCCGCATCTTTACCGTGGACGTGTTCGCCCTGGACTTCACCGGCCACCTCGACGACCCCGCGGGGCCGATGCACGGGGGCGAGCTGGACACATCGCTGCTGCTGCACGTAGCGCCGCAGCTCGTGCGGATGGACCTCGCCCAGGATTTCGTCCTGTCCGACCGGCAGCGCGCCCGGTATCGTCGTGGCGCGACAGGCAGCCTGCCCGCCCTCTCCCCCGGCTCGCTCGGCCGGCCCACGCTCGCCTCGGCGGAGAAAGGCGCGCGGCTCTACAAGATGATCTATGAGTGCCTCGCCACGCGAGTTGTCGGGGCGGCCGCCGCATGAATCCGTGCCTCCTCGCCCTCGCGCTGCTCCAGGCGCCGCTCGACGAAGGGACCTTCGTCGTGCGGGAGGACACCGTCGAAGTCGCGCGCGAATCGTTCCGATTGAACTACGGCCGCCTCGCGCGCGGCGGCATGGGGTGGACGCTCGCGACGACGATCCGCTACGACCGGGCGCGACCCGTCGTCGTGCTCGCCCCCATCCTCGAGGTGAGCGCCGACACCCTTCCCGCCACGCTGCAGTACGACGTCGGCGATCCGCGCCAGCCGGTACGGATTCTCGGCGAGCTCGGCCGCAGCCGCTTTACGGTCCGGTTCGTGGCGCGCGCGACCGAGCGCGCGCGGGAGTTCCCCGTCGCCGGCCGTACCGTCGTCCTCGACGATTCGGTCTTCACCCTCTATGTGTTCGCGGCTTGGCGCGCCGCCGCGCAACCCGGGCAGCTCACCGCCATCGTGCCCCGCGGGTTGCGGCGCGAGGTGGTCGAGATTCAGGACCAGGGCCTCGCCCCGACCACGCTGAACCATACACCCGCTTCCCTGCGCCACCTCACGGTCACCGGCGGCGCCAACCAGGTCGTGCACCTCTGGCTCGACGCCGCGGGCCGTCTTATGAAGATAGAGATTCCCTCGCGGCGACTCAGCGCGGAGCGGCTGCGCGCCGGTTGACCACGCTTTGTTCCGCCGGTTACGTTCCTGTCAAGTTTCCAGACAGCCTCACCGCACGTGTCGCAGGTCGAAACCGGGTCCGGGTGCCGCGCGTATGGGCTTCGACCTCACGCCTTCTATTTATTCTTCAAGGATGCCCATGAGACACATGCTGCTCACCGCCGGCCTCCTGCTCGGCCCGGCCGTCGCAGGAGCGCAGCAGTCCGTCCCGGTGGCCCTCTCGCTCGCGGACGCCATCGCTATCGCGCGCGACCAGAATCCCGCCTATCGGCAGGCGTTGAACAACCGCGGTCCCGCCGCCTGGGGTGTGCGCAACGCGTATTCGAGCCTGCTGATCCCGACCGTCACGACAGCGGCCGGCATGACCTACACCGGTCCCGGCTCGCAGACGTTCTTGTCGTCGAGCTTCACGCAGAGTGTCGCGACCGTCTCCTCGTTCTACGACCTCAGCCTCTCGTGGCAGCTGTCCGGCACGACGCTGTCGCAGCCCGGGCTCGCCAAAGCGCAGCAGCACGCCGTGGACGCCGACATCGCGGGTGCGACGAACGCGCTCGCCACCGGGATCACGCAGCAGTACCTCACGGTGCTGCAGGCGCGCGATCAGGCCGAAGTGGCACGCCGCACGGTGGACCGGAACGAGGAGTTCCTGAAGCTGGCGCAGGCGCGCTTCAATGTCGGACAGGCGACGCTGATCGACGTGCGCCAGGCACAGGTGGCGCGCGGGCAAGCGCAAGTCGCGCTGCTGCGTGCCCAGACCCTGGTCAACGTGGAGAAGCTGCGTCTGTTCGAGCAGATGGGCGTGACGGCACCGACCGACGTTCAGGTGGTCCAGCTGACCGATACCTTTCCGCTGCCGACGCCGGCGTGGCAGCTGCCCGACCTGTTGACCATGGCGGAGCAACAGAACCCGGCGCTCAAAGCGCTGCGCGCACGCGAGCGCGCGGCGGCGTGGGGGGTACGGGCGGCGACGTCGACCTACGGCCCCTCGGTATCCTTGTCGGCGGGCTGGTCGGGCTTCACGCAGCAGTTCACCGGCGTGGACGTGGACTCGATCATTCTCACCCAACAGACGATTGTCGGGGCCCAGTACAGCGCGTGCCAGGAGAACAATCAGATCCGCACCAACGCTGGGCTGCCGCCGAACGATTGCAGCGGGTACATCTGGGGGGCGTCGAACGAACAGGCCATCCGTAAGGCGAACTCGGTCTTTCCGTTCGACTTTACGCGGCAGCCGTTCCAGGCGCGCCTGTCCATCTCGCTCCCCATCTTCACCAACTTCGGGCGCACGCAGCGGGTCTCGGAGGCACGGGCGCAGCATGGTGACCTGGAGGAGTCGGTGCGGGCGCGCGGCCTCGCGGTCCACACCGAGGTCAGCCAGGCGTTCCTGACGTTGCAGACGGCGTACCGCACGATCGGCCTGCAGGACACCAACCGCTCGGCGGCGCGCGAGCAGCTCCAGCTCGCGACCGAGCGTTACCGGGTGGGCTCGGGGACGTTCTTCGAGCTGCTGGACGCGCAGGTGGCGTCCTTGCGCGCCGAGAGCGATTACGTGAATGCGATCTACGACTACCATAAGGGCCTCGCCGCGCTCGAAGCGGCGGTGGGCCGGCCGTTGCGCTAACCGAGAGGATTCGAGCGAACATGTCCAAGCGGAACAAGGTGTTGGTGGGAAGCGGCCTCGCCGTCCTGATCGTGCTCCTGGTCGTGGTGAGCGCCAGCGCCAAGCGAGACAAGGGCACCGAGGTGCGCCTCGAGAAGGTGGGGCGGCGCGACCTGGTCGCCACCGTCACCGCCAGCGGCAAGATCCAGCCCAAGAAAAAGGTGGACGTCAGCGCCGACATCACGGGACGGGTCACGCGGATCGCGGTACGCGAGGGGGACCGCGTCCAGAAGGGCCAGTTCCTGCTGCAGATCGACCCGACGATCTACCAGGCGAACCTGCAGCGGGCGCAAGCGGCCATGTCCTCCGCCGAGGCCGGCGCCGTGCAGGCGAAGGCCAACCGCGACCAGGCGCAGCGGGCGCTGGGGCGCACCAAGGAGCTGCACGAGCAGAACCCCAACCTCATCTCCCAGGAGCAGCTCGAGCAGGCCCAAACAGCCTTTGAGGTCGCCGACGCGAACCTCACGGCGTCGCAGCACATGGTCGAGCAGACGCGCGCGGCGCTCCAGCAGGCGCGCGATGAGCTGGCCAAGACCCACCTCGTCGCCCCGATGGCAGGCCAGGTCACCCGCCTCGCGGTGGAAGAGGGCGAGGTGGCGGTGCCGGGCACGTTCTCGCGGGAGACCGGCCTCCTGCTCACGATCTCCGATTTGTCGGTCATCCAGGTGAAGGTGCAGGTGGACGAGACCGACGTCGTGCGGCTGAACCTCGCCGACTCGGTCGAAGTCACCATCGACGCCTTCCCGGACACGGCCTTCGTGGGACGGGTCAGCAAGGTCTCGAACAGCGCCATCCTCACGGCGGCGTCGAGCGTGGCGGGGCAGAACGACCGGGCGGTGGACTACGAGGTGGAGATCACGCTCGCGAACCCACCCACGGAGGTGCGGCCCGACCTTTCGGCGACCGCGCGGATCGTGACGGATACACGCAAGCAGGCCCTGGCGATCCCGATCATTGCCCTGACGGTGCGGGAGAACACTCCCGTGAAAACCGAGCAACGGACCGGCACCGCCGCGGCGGCGCCGCGCGCGGACAGCACCGGGAAGAAGAAGGAGGCGGAGGGCGTGTTCGTGGTGAGCAACGGCATCGCCACGTTCCGGCCGGTCAAGGTGGGAGTCGCCGGCGAGGAGCATTTCGAGGTGCTCGAGGGCGTGCGCGAGGGCGACACGATCGTCGCGGGCCCCTATCAGGCGATCCGCGATCTGAAGGAAGGCGCCCACGTCCGGGCGAGCAAGCAGCCGAGCGACTCGACCCGGAGAGCGTCGTGAGCGGAGGGCAGGAGTTCCGCACGGGCGACACGCCCCTCCCCGACGTGGTCATCCTGACGCACAAGCTCACGCGCGACTACGACATGGGCTCGGAAACCGTGCGGGCGCTGCGCGGCGTCAGCATCCAGATCCGCAAGAACGAGTACGTCGCGGTGATGGGGCCCTCGGGCTCTGGGAAGTCCACGCTCATGAACCTCGTCGGCTGCCTCGACACGCCGACGAGCGGCGAATACTGGCTAAACAGCCAGAAGGTGAGCGACCTGGTGGACGACGAGCTGGCGCGGATCCGCAACAAGGAGATCGGATTCGTCTTTCAGACGTTTAACCTGCTGCCCCGCGCCGACGCGTTGCACAACGTGGAGCTGCCGCTGATCTACGCGGGGCTCGGCGCCAAGGAGCGCCGCGCGCGCGCGGCGCAGGCGCTGGAGCGCGTCGGCCTGGGCGACCGCATGGACCATCGACCCAACGAGCTGTCGGGCGGCCAACGCCAGCGCGTCGCGATCGCCCGGGCGCTCGTGAACAACCCCAGCATCCTGCTCGCCGACGAGCCGACCGGCAACCTCGACTCGACGACCGGCCTCGAGATCATGGGACTGTTCCGGGAGCTACACGACACCGGTCAGACGGTGGTGATGGTGACGCACGAGCAGGACATCGCGGCGCAGGCCGCGCGTGTCATCACGTTGCGAGACGGGCTCGTCGCGACCGACCAGCTCCAGGCGGCCTGAGTGGCCTTTCTCGACGCCATTCGCCTGGCGTTGCACACGCTTCGCGCGCAGAAGCTCAAGAGCGCCTTTTCGCTCATCGGCGTCTTCATCGGCGTGGCGTTTTTTATCGGTGCCTGGTCGATCACGAACGGCATCAACGTCTACATGACCGACAAGTTCGCGGGCACGATCATCGGTGTGAACACATTTCACCTGCGCCGCCGGCCGGCGTTTACGCCTCATGTCAGCGACTCCATGTGGCGCGCCTGGGCCCGCCGGCCGCGTATCCGGTTCGGCGACGCGGAGGCCGTGGCGGCCGGCATCACCGTCCCCGTCCTCACGGCGTGGCAATCGTCGGACCGGGGGGACATCGAGGCGAACGGCAAGACCGTCCGCGGAGCGGAGATCACCGGCGCCACCGAGCGCTATTTCGACATCAAGAACCTGAACATCGCGCAAGGCCGGCCGTTTTCCGCGCAGGAGGTCCGCAGCGGCGTGCCGGTGGTCGTGATCGGGAGTGAGGTGGCCCAGAAGCTCTACCCGAGCCGCGATCCCATCGGAAAACCCGTACGCCTCGGCGGGCGCCCCTACCGCGTGGTGGGCGTCGTCGCCGAGCAGGGCAAGCTCTTCGGGTTTTCGCTCGACCGCTTCGCCGTGGCCCCGGCGCTGTCGCCGGTGCAGGACTTGGTGAATCCGCCGGGTGTGGTGGACGCATTGATCGTCAAGGCCAGCACCGTCGGCGAGATGCGCGAGGCGATGGCCCAAGCCGAGGGCATCATGCGCGGCCGGCGCCACCTGCGGCCGCAGCAGGGGAACACGTTCGTCCTGGAGACCTCCGAGGGCGTGCTCGAGTTCTGGGCCGGGATCCAGCGCATCCTGTTCTTCTTCGGCCCCATGCTGGTGTCCGTCTCACTCGTAGTCGGCGGCATCGTCATTATGAACATCATGCTGATGGCCGTTGCCGAGCGCACGCGCGAGATCGGCCTGCGCAAGTCGCTGGGCGCGCGGCGTCGCGACATCTTGCGGCAGTTCCTGGTGGAGTCGGTGACGCTCGCCGGTCTCGGCGGCACGTTCGGCGTGATCGCCGGCGTGCTGCTCACCTTCGGACTCAAGGCAGTGTCTCCCCTGCCGACGACGCTGTCCGGTCTCTCCGTCGTCTTGGGCGTGGTGCTCGGCGGTCTGACGGGCGTCGTCGCCGGCGTCTACCCGGCCAGCCGCGCCGCGCGCCTCGACCCGATCACCGCCCTGCGACAGGAGTGAGCGCGTGACTTCCATGTTCGAAGGCGTCGGCATCGCGCTCGAGTCGATCCGAGCTCACAAGATGCGCGCGGCGCTCACCATCCTGGGCGTCGCGATCGGCGTGATGGTGGTGATGGTGATCGGGGCGCTCATTGCGGGCTTCGACAAGGGCCTGTCCGACATGCTGGCGACGCTCGGCCCGAAGACTTTCTACGTCGGTCGATTCTGGGGAGGATCCGGCAATGAGGACCCCGACGATCCCAACCCGTGGCAGCGTCGGCCACCCCTGACGATCCAAGAGGCGGAACGACTGGAGGCGCTGCCGACCATCAAGTTCGCCGTCGTGGACGAGAATGCCAACTCGGACATCGTGTTCGAGGGCAAGCGGCTGGGGGCGGTCAGCATCCAGGGACGGGACGCCGACTGGCCCAAGATCGCGGGGGGGGCCGTCTACCCCGGCCGGTCGTTCAGCGCACTCGAGGATCAAGCCAACGCGTTCGTGGTCGTCATCAACACCAAGGTGTCCGAGCAGCTCTTCGGGGAACGGGACCCGCTCGGGCATCGCATCAAGATCGCCGGCCTCCCCTATAACGTCATCGGCGTGTTCGACCCTCCGACAGGGCTGTTCGGCGAAGGGGACCAGAACGAGGTGTACATCCCCTACGGCACCCTGGTGAAGAATGTGCCCTACTGGCAGGGCTGGATGGACTACTTCGTCGCGCCCGAGGACAGCGTCCCGGTGGAGCGCGCCATCGACGACGTCACCATGGCCCTGCGGACCATGCGGGGGCTCCGGCCGGGGCAGCCCAACACCTTCGACGTCGTCACGCAGGAGAAATACCTCGAGACGATCAACAGCATGACGGGTGTCTTCAAGGTCATCATGATCGTCCTGTCGATGGTCGGCCTCATGGTGGGCGGCATCGGGGTGGTGGCCATCATGATGATCTCGGTCACGGAGCGGACGCGGGAGATCGGCGTCCGCAAGGCGCTCGGCGCCACGAGACGTGAAATCCAGTGGCAGTTCCTCGTCGAGGCCGCGACGCTCACCACGGTGGGCGGCATCGTCGGGATGGTCGTGGGCGGCACGATCGCTGGACTGCTGGGTGCCTTCACACCGGTCCCCGCCTACGTCCCCATCGGGTCCGTCATCCTCGCCCTGTTCGGTGCGGCGTTCACCGGTCTCCTGTTCGGCATCTATCCCGCCAGCAAGGCCGCGCGCCTCGATCCGGTGGAGGCGCTGCGTTACGAATAGGGGCTGGGGGCTCGCCCCGTTAGTTTTCAGCCGTGCCCCTCCTCGAAGCCGTGCGCCTCGCCCTCCAGACCGTCTGGAGCCACAGGTTGCGGTCGTTCTTCACCCTCCTGGGCATCATCGTCTCCGTCGCGTTTCTCGTCGCCGTCGTCGCCGTGATCCAGGGGATGAATGCGTACGTCCGCGAACGGCTGGCTGGGGCGATCGTGGGCGTGAATGCGTTTCAGATCCGGCGCGATCCGATTCAGGTCGGCTTCATCGACGATGAGGCCTGGAAGCAGATACAGCGCCGGCCGATCATCGCGCCCGAAGACGTGGCGTTCATCGAGCGCGCCGTCCCCGATGCCGAAGCGATCGCCCTGCAGTCGGGCTGGCCAACGCCGATGGCGGACGTACAGTGGCGGAACCGCACCGTCGGCGATGCGTTCGTCTTCGGGGTCACCGCGCCGTACGTGCTCGTCCAGGACTACGCGTTCGCCGCCGGTGAGCCGCTCACCGACCTCGATCTGGAGCAACGCCGCTACGTCGCGGTGCTCGGCTACGACGTCGCCGACAAGCTGTTCGGCGACGTGGCGGCCGCCCTGGGCCGGACGATCCGGGTACACGGCGTCCAGCTGGTCGTGAAGGGCGTGATCGCCCGGAAGGGCACCGTGCTCGGACAGTCGTGGGACGGCTTCGTCATGTTGCCGCTGACCACCTTCGAGTCCATGTACGGGCGTCGCCAGACGATGGTGATCTCCGTGAAGATGCCGACCGCCGAGACGGTGGCGCCGGCGATGCTGCGCGTGGAGGAGGCGATGCGCATCGCACACCGGCTGCGGCCGGGGGCGGACAACGATTTCACCATCGATACGGGCGAGGGATTGATCGCGTTTTGGGCCAGGCTCACGCGCGTGATCTTCAACGTCGTCCCCATCGTCGCCGGGATTGGCGTCGTCGTTGGAGGCATCGTCATCATGAACATCATGCTGATGAGCGTCACCGAGCGCACGCGCGAGATCGGCATCCGCAAGGCGTTGGGCGCGGCGCGCCGGGACATCCGCCGTCAATTCTTCGCTGAAGCGTTGACGTTGTCGGTGCTCGGTGGCATGGCCGGCCTCGTCGTCGGCTTCGCCCTGACCGGCCTCGTGGAGGCCATTTCACCACTGCCGGCACGCGTCACGGCCTGGTCCATCGGCCTGGCGCTCCTGGTCGGCATCGTCGTGGGCATCGCCTTCGGGGTCTATCCGGCTCATCGTGCCTCGCGCCTCGATCCCATCGAAGCGCTCCGCCAGGAGTAAGGTGAAGCTCCACTCGGTGCGTGAGGGTTGGCGTATCGCCTTTGAGCAGCTGCGCGCCAACAAGCTGCGCTCCGCCCTCACGGTCCTGGGCGTCGTGATCGGCATCGCCACGGTGATGGCCATGGCCTCCATCGTCGCCGGCTTCCGCGAGCAGATCGTCAATACGCTCGAAGTCGTCGGGCCGACGACATTCCGTGTGCTGCGCTTCTTCTCCCAGAGCCCGCTGAACCCCGACGCCCTGCCGCGGGAGGTGCGCATTCGGCCGAAACTGATGCCCCAGGAGGCCGAGGCCATCGCCCGCCTGCCCGAGATCCATTACTCGGCGATCTGGACGCAGGTGTTTCAGCGCTTCGAGTACGGCGGCAACCACACCCGGATCCTCGGCGTGTTCGGCGCCGATGACCGGTTCATGGAGATCCTGGGTGGCGGCATCGTGCTGGGCCGCGCGTTCACGGCGGCGGAGCTGCGGGGCGGCGATCCGGTCGTGATCGTCGAGCAGCGCACGGTGGACCACTTGTTCGGCGCGATCAACCCGCTGGGCCGCATGGTGCGCGTCGGCGGCCACCCCTTCCGGGTCCTGGGAATCTGGCAACGGCCGACCAACATCTTCGAGGTGCCGGGCGCGCCCGAGATCGCGGCGATCATGCCATTCGAAACGGCGCGGCGCACCTTCTTCATCGATGAAGTGCAGGGCCTCATCATTCTCGTGAAGCCCAGGGCGGAGGTGAGCGTCACCCGCGCCATGGAC
>Ga0184618_10000023_pt1 | contig 40085 bp, 43 predicted proteins | sample PLM0_30_b1_FD_133159 | JGI IMG/M metagenome (GOLD analysis project Ga0184618, IMG submission 133159) | Groundwater sediment microbial communities from an aquifer in East River, Colorado, USA - PLM0_30_b1 | ecosystem: Environmental > Terrestrial > Soil > Riparian zone | place: USA: East River...
AAAAGCCGCCGAAGCCGCCGCCGGAACCGCCCCTGCCGGAGCCGCCCCAGCCGCCGCCCAGGCCTGGTCCCCAGAGGAACACGCCGCCCGGGCCGAAGCGCCGACCGCGGCGCCGCCGCCCGATCATCGGCACGACGATGAAGAAGATGATCACGCCCCAGAAGATGAGCGGGAAGAGGGAGGCGCCACCGTCGCGGGAACGCCGCCCGCCCCGCTGCTTCTGTTCCTTCGCCGAGGCTTGCAGGGCACGCTGCTCGGCCGCCTCGGGCGGCGCCTGGAGCTGCTCGATGAGAGCGTCGGCGCCCGCCTTTATGCCCTGCGGGTAGTTGCCGGCCTTGAAGGCGGGAAGGATGCGCTCGCGAATGAGGACGCTCGAGAAGGCGTCGGTGATGATCGGCTCCATCCCGTAGCCGACCTCGATCCGCACCTTGCGCTCCTTCGGGGCGACCAGCAGGATGATGCCGTTGTTCGCGCCTTTCTGGCCGATCCCCCAATGGCGCCCGAGGCGATAGCCGTAATCTTCGATCGGATAGCCCTGGAGGTCCGGGACGGTCGCGACGACGAGCTGGCGGCGGCTCCCTTGTTCGAGCGCCTCGAGCTTCTGCGTCAGCGCCGCCTCTTCCGCCGGAGCGAGAAGGCCGGCCGCGTCGACGACGCGCCCGGTGAGCCTGGGGAATTCCTGCGCTGCCGCCGGCGCGGCGAGCAGGGCGATGAGGAAGATGAGGCGCGCGACTTTCATGTTACGAGACCATCCTCCGGCCGCTTCCGCGACGCTTTCTCTACTGTGTGTTGCCGAAATCCACCGTCGGCGCCTGCTGCGCATTCGGCGTGGTCGCCTGGTAGGTCGCCATCGGCTTGGCGCCGTAGAAGATTTTGGCGCCGATCACGTCGGGGAAGGTCCGGATGCGGGTGTTATAGGCCTGCACCGCGCGATTATAGTCGAGGATGGCAATGTTGATGCGATTGTCGTGGCCCTCGAGCTGGTCCATCAAAGTGGAGAAATTCGCCTGGCTCTTGAGATCGGGATAGGCTTCGACGACCGTGCGGAGCTGGCCGAGCGCCTGCGTCAGCTGGTTTTGCGCGGCGCTGAACTGCTGGAGACGTTCCGGATTGGAGAGGTCGTCGGTGGTGATGTTGATCGCGGTCGCGCGGGCGCGCGCGTCGGTGACCCCGGTCAGGATCCGGCCCTCGGACGACGCCGCTCCCTTGACGGTTGCGACCAGGTTCGGGACGACGTTGGCGCGACGCTGATAGGCCGCCTGCACGTCGGCCCAGCGCGCCTTGGCCTCCTCCTCGGCGGTCGGGATCGAGTTGACGCCGCAGGCCGAGAGCGAGGCGATCGCCACCGGGGCAAGGAACGCGGTCATCAGGCGATTGCGGGTCATTTAGAGGGCCTCCCTGGCTTTTCGTGAGCGTGACGTAGGTATTCCGGTTCGGCTCCGCAACGGGGCCCGGCCGAGGATCCCGGCCGGTCACTTCACATTAATCGCCGATTCCCTATATAAGGAGGTGCCGGGCTTGCCCGGCTATGGCGATAAATTGTGCCGTGCAATAGACGCAGCGGACCCGGGGGCGGTACCCGGCGGCTCCACCAAAAGAGCTGAGTCCGCAGTGGCGGCACGCTTCATGCGTGTCGGCTCTGCGGTTCTTTTGGAGGGGCCGAACTAGGATCGACGTGTGTTGAAAAGCGGTATTTTTGCCCGGCCTGAATGCGCCGTAAAACCGTTCAAAACCACAAGTGCCAACGACAACGAGGCGCTCGCAATTGCCGCGTAACAAGGTCCTCACGGACTGAGTTACAAGGTCAAAAGCGCGGTTCGGGCCGCACCGGGCAACAGAAGCGGACACCGGCGGTACGGGGAGCACCGAGCAACAGAAGCTCCCCACTTTCCTTCCCATCTCGCCGCGCATCTGGAACAAGCGCCCTCTGCCCGGATTATTCGGATCGAGAGGAGACCCGGTCATGCGCATCCATTGGGCAGCCATCGTCTTGCCCGATTGCCTTTTGCTCGCCGCCTGCCAGCCGGCGGAGGTGGAGAATATCCAGGCGAGGGCCGAGAATACCGCGCAGGCGCTGGAAAATCGCGCCCATGAGCTGGAGGCCGAAGCCGAGAACGTCACCGACGCCGCCGCCGACACGCTCGACAACCAGGCGGAGATGCTCGCCAACCAGGCCGACGCGCTGAGAGCGGTCGGCGACAACCGCAGCGAAGCGGCGGGCAACACACACTGAAGGGCCGTCGGCGCGAACCCGGGTGACCGCGGCGATGTCGCTCCTGTCCGCAACGCACCCTTCAGGCGCGATAGCGGAGCGCGTCCGCCAGCACGGCGAAAGTGGCGGTAGGTTGGCGCCGGAGGCGCTGTTCGGAGTGGGAGCCGGCGCGCTTCTGTTGCTGTTCGTCGGCATCCACAATAGCTGGGACGCCATCGCCTACCATGTGCTGGTGAGCCGGCCCGGCAGGGAATGAGTCGCCGAGCCGTTTTCAGTCCGCAAGTCTGAAGAGAGAGAATGAATCCATGACCACCAAAGCCTATGGCGCCTACGCCGCCGACAGGCCGCTCGAGCCGATCGACATCGAGCGCCGCCAGCCCGGTCCCCGCGACGTCCGGATCGAGATCGCATATTGCGGCGTCTGTCATTCGGACCTGCATACGGTGCGTTCGGAATGGGGCGGCACGCTCTATCCGTGCGTCCCGGGCCACGAGATCGTCGGCCATGTCGCCGCGGTCGGCGCGGAAGTCACGGGATTCCAGGTCGGCGATACGGTCGGGGTCGGCTGCCTGGTCGACTCTTGCCAGCGCTGCGCGTCGTGCGCCGAGGGCCTCGAGCAATATTGCGAGAACGGCTTTGTCGCCACCTATAGCGGCCCGACCCAGGATCCGCCCGGCCACACGCTCGGCGGCTATTCGCAGCATATCGTCGTGGACGAGAAGTTCGTGCTCCGGATCAGCCATTCCGAAGGGCAACTCGCCGCGGTGGCGCCGCTGCTGTGCGCGGGCATCACGACTTACTCACCGCTGCGCCACTGGAACGTCGGCCCCGGCAAGAAGGTCGGCATCGTCGGCATCGGCGGGCTCGGCCACATGGGGATCAAGCTCGCCCATGCGATGGGCGCCCACACCATCGCCTTCACCACCTCCGAGAGCAAGCGGCAGGACGCGCTGGCGCTCGGCGCGGACGAGGTGGTCGTGACGAGGAACCCGGAGGAGATGAAGGGGCATGCCGGCAGTTTCGACTTCATCCTCAACACAGTGGCGGCGAGCCACGACCTCGACGCCTACACGCAGCTCTTGAAGCGCGACGGCACTTTGTGCCTGGTCGGCGTGCCAGAGCATCCGCATCCGACGCCCGACATCTCGGCGCTGATCTTCAAGCGCCGGGCGATCGCCGGCTCGCTGATCGGCGGCATCGCCGAGACCCAGGAGATGCTCGATTTCTGCGCGAAGCACGGCATCGTCTCGGAGATCGAGATGATCCCGATCCAGAAGATCGACGAGGCTTATGGCAGGATGCTGAAGAGCGACGTGAAGTACCGCTTCGTCATCGACAGCGCCTCACTGGCGGGATGACGCCACCGGGAGGCGGTCGCCCGCGACCCGATTCGCTCGCCCCAATTGGCGGCATTTCCCAATATTTGGCGGAAGTTTGTCGCCACGCCGGCACTTGTGACGGCGTCCATCCGGCTAACATCCTGGAAAACCAAGGCATCCGACTTTTGGCACAATACGTGCTGAGGGGCTTGCATCTTGCGGGTCGGTCGGCCCGCTTCGCCAAAGGAATGATCGATGCAAGACTCCCAGCCCAACCTGTTCGCGCGCGACGACACGATGTTCGGCGTCTGCGAGGCGCTTGGCGAAGATTTCGGCTTCAATCCGCTGTACCTGCGGGTGACCCTCGCCGTGCTTCTGTTCTGGAACCCGATCGCGGTGTTCGGCGCCTACGCGGCGGCTGGGGCGGTCGTCGCGCTCACGCGCTGGCTGATCCCCAACCCGCGCCCGGCTGTTCGGATGGAGTCCGTTGCCGAGCAGGCCAATGACCAAGCGGAGCCGGACCTGGCCATCGCCGCCTGAACTGGCTGACCGGACCCGCCGCGTCTCCGCCCGTTGGATTGCTTCGTCGCTCCGCTGCTCGCAACGACGCGGGAAGCCTCGATCCTCGTCGCGGTTGAGGAAGGCGGAAGCGAATTCGGGCTCGCCGCCCTCCTGACGCGCCCGGCGGTCGCCGCCTTCGCCGCGCGGACGGCCGCCACCGCCCTCAACGTCCGCAATGGGGTGGATCGCGGAGGCTGAATATCATAGCGTGAAGGGAGAGAATGTGCGGGAGATTGGCGAGTGCGGAACCGCCGGCAAATGGCAGTCGCCGCGATCGTCCTATGGGGGATTCTTTCCGCCTCGAAAGCCGCTCAGCCCGCCGCCGGGGCCGAGACCGCTCCCGACGCGATCGCGCTTGCCCAGCTCGACGGGTTCGCGCTTGGCCTGACCGAGGCGGACCAGTTCTCGGGCGTCGTGCTGGTCGCCCGGGATGGCCGGATCCTGTTCGAGAAGGCCTATGGCAAGCTCGACGCCGAGAAGGACGCGCTCGCGACCGTCGAGACGCGCTACAACCTCGCCTCGGCGGGCAAGATGTTCACGACCGTCGCAATCCTCCAGCAGATCGCGGCAGGCAAGCTGACCCTCGACACGAAGGTCGGCGCCGTCCTGAAAGATTATCCGAACGGTGCGTTCGCCGAGACGGTGACGATCCGTCATCTCCTGACGCACATCGCCGGCGCGGGCGAGATCGCGTTGTACGGCGAGGAGAATGAAGCCAACCGCGCGCATGTGCGCAGCGTCGCCGACATGATCGCGCTGCGCGACCGCTGGCCGCCCGACTTCGCACCCGGATCGAAGCAGGATTACAGCAATTACGGCTTCGTCGTGCTCGGGCGCATCGTCGAAATCCTTTCCGGCGAGACCTACGAGGCGTACGTCCAACGCCACATCTTCGAGCCCGCGGGGATGACGAAGACGGGGTTCGTCGATTGCACCGATCGCGCGCCCGATCTGGCCGTCGGTTATGCGATTGTGGCCGGAAAGCGCCAATCCAACTGCCTGACGCAGCCGAGGCGCGGCTTTCCCGCGGGAGGCCAAGTCTCGACCGCCGCGGATATGTATCGGTTCGTTCGGGCATTGCAGACGGGCAAGCTCATGCCGCCCGCTTTGTTCGCCGAGGCGACAAGGACACACCGGGAATATATGGGCCTCGGCTTCTTCGCGACCGATTATGGTCCCGACATTCCCGCGCGCGACTTCCGCTGGGGCCACGGGGGCAGCACGGACGGGGCGTGCACGGATGTGCGCGACTATCCCAGGACCGGCGAGACGATCGTGGTCCTGACCAACCGCGATCCGCCCGCCTGCTTCCCGGTCGCGAATTTTCTGCACGAGCAATGGACCCGCCGCCCGGCGAACATGCGCTAGAGGCCGAAAGCCGACACTGGCAAAGGCGCGCCGCGCCGGGAAAAACTCACGGCCAATTGGTCTGAACGTGGCCGAACGGCCACGGCGCCCAGGGCCCGAGCAGGCGGCCGACCTCGCCGGTGCGCCACTGCAGCGAATAGACCTGCATGCCGGCCGCTCCGGAAGGCAGCGCCGCCTTGAGGTCCAGCCTTGCTCCAGGCTCGAGCCGGTCGGCGCGCCCGCCGACCTTGCCCACCGGCTTGCCGTTTCGATCGAGGAAGCGGATTTCGACAGCTACCTCGCGGTACAGGCTGTCGGCGCGGTTCGTGAAAGTGCCGTGCCAGGTCCTGCCGCCCGAAGCCTCCCGCACCACGTCGTTGCGGGTGAGGGCGACATTTTCGTCGTCGTCGGTGGCTGCCATCGCCCAAAGGGCGAAAAGGGGCACGGCTATCAGCCATGCGACGCTCGTCCAGGCCGCGATCACCCATGGGCGCCGGCGCCGCCCGCCACCTTCTTTCCCTTCTTTCCCGTCTTTTGCCATTGCCTTGCCTCCATGGCGCCGGGTCAACCCGCCAGCCCTGCGCCGGCAGGAGCCTGCTCCCGCGCCGCTTTCCGAAACAAAGCGGCCGCGAGCAGCCACAGCCCGGCGAAGGCCATGCTCAGGACGGCCCCACGCACGTCGGTGGACAGGCCGACGGCGCCGGCCACCCCTTGCGCGACCGCCGCCGCGACCATCGCGCGCGCCATACCGGCGGGCTCGAACCGCGCGACGATCGCGCCGATCAGCCCAACGGCGAGCACGCCGCCGAACAGGAGGTTCAAGAGATTGTCCTCCGAGCCGATCATGCCGACGGCGAGGTTGATCCAGACGATGAGAAAGGCGGCGGCGAGCGCGACGGCGGCGCCGAGGCGGTAGGCTAGGCTGTCCGACTTGCGGACGAGCAACTCCATGCCGAGCCCGATGCCGCCGATCAGGCCGCCCATGACGATGAAATCGGTCCCGTCCCAGTTCACCTCGTCGGTGAACTGCATCGCGACCAGAGGCAGCAGCAGGAGCAAAGCTGCGACGCTCCAGCCCGCGATGCGCCAACCGGTCCAACGCCGCCCGCCGCTATGTTCAACCCGTCCTGCCATTGCCTTGACTCCTTGCATGAGAGAGGCTTTCAACCTGCACGAGGCAGCCGGTGAGCGGCATGAGCAATTTCTGAGGTTTTGCTGAAAAAATGGCATCCGGCAGCTTTCGCTTCGAACGCTTCCTTCTCGATCCCCGCGACCGCCGGCTCAGGCGGGACGATGTGCCGGTGGAGCTGAACGCCCGCTATCTCGACGCTTTGGCCCTGCTGGTGCGCGAGGCCGGCAAGCTCGTCTCGAAGGACCGCTTTCTCGAAGAGGTCTGGCGCGGCGTCCCCGTCACCGACGAGGCCCTCACCCAATGCATCAAGACGCTCCGGCGGCAGCTCGGCGACGATGCCGCGAGGCCGCGCTTCATCGAGACAATTCCCAAGCATGGCTACCGCTTCATCGCGCCCGTCGAAGGGGCTGACGACGAACCCGGACCTCGGGCGGCAAGTACGGCTCCGGAGTCCCCGGCGCCCTATGACTGGCGGCAATTCCTCCTGCTCGGCGGCGCCGGGACGATCGGAGCTGGAGTCGCCGGCATCCTCGGCGGCCTGTTCTACGGCTTCGCGGGGGCCTCGGAGCCGCTCCAACCCGGCATGGGCGCGGCCTCGGTGCTGCTCGTCCTCCTCTGCCTCACCATATTGATGTCGCTGATAGGGGGTGCCGGCGTAAGCTTCGGAATCGCAGCGGCGGGCTTCGCCGCCGGGCGCCCCTCGTGGAGCATCGTCGGCGGCGCCTGCGGAGGCCTGGTCGTGGGCGCGGTTGTGAAGCTGCTCGGCCTCGACGCGTTCAACCTCCTGTTCGGCCAGTCGCCGGGCGACATCACCGGGGCGGCCGAGGGCGCTTTGCTCGGCGGCGCGGTCGGCTTGGGGGCTTGGGCAGGAAGCCGCGGAGCGGGCCCCCTCTCGCTCCGGCGCGGCATTGCCGCCGCGGGCCTGGCCGGCGGCGGCGCCGGCATCCTCATCCCGTTGCTCGGCGGGCGGCTGATGGGCGGCAGCCTCGATCTGCTCGCCCGCCGTTTCCCGGACTCCCGCCTCCGGCTCGACCGGATCGGCGGCCTGCTGGGCGAGAACGGTTTCGGGCCGATCAGCCAGATCGTCACGGGCGGCCTGGAGGGCGCGCTGTTCGGCGGCTGCATCGTCGGCGCGATGATCCTTGCGCGGCGGAGCTTGAGCGGGGACTTCTAGCAAAGATCGGTCGGCTCGCTCCCTTCCTCGCGGGGCGACGGTTGCCGCCTCGCCGCGCCCGCGGCGGGGCCGAAAAAAGGTGCATCGGCAGACCAGCGTCCTACTTGATCTCCCGGCACCGGACATTCAGGGCCCTCGGGTTACCGCCCCGTGGGGAGCGCTTGGCCCACCATTCGGGGCCGCGGGGACCCGTCGCAGCGCGAAAGACGGCCCGGCACCTGGCGTGCGGGCTTGCCGGGCCGGTCACCACGAACCGGCACCGCGCCTGGTCCGGCCCGACAGGCCTGCAGGCGAGCATGTGGATGTCGTTCGCGCTGGTCGGCAGGATGTCGGGACACTGATCGATAAGCCGGCGGCACGGCTCGGAATACCACTCCGAATGGGCCGCGGCGGCGTCGGCCGCATTGGGCAAAGCCGGACGCCCGCAAAGTCCGGATGTCGGCAGCATCGCCAGCGCCAGGGCAGACGCGATCCGAATGGCCCATCTCGCGCAGAAAGTCCGCATCCGGCCGGTCTGCGCCGGTTCGGCCGGCGGAGCAATCGCGGCGCCGCAATTGCCTGACCAATGAAAAGCCCCGCAATCGCTCGCGGGGCCTCTAGCACATGATCGGAAGACTGAACTCGTCATTGCGAGGAGCGTAGCGACGAAGCAATCCAGTCCTCCGCCAGAGGCTGCACTGGATTGCTTCTCCCGGGTCGAGCCCGGGGTCGCAATGACGATCGATCAATCCTCGTCGCTTCTCAGGAAGGCGGGGCAAATTCGGGTTCGCTCTCCCTTCAACCCCCGCCGCGGCGCCGGGCCTGTCCTGAGCCGCGTCGAAGGGCCTGTCCTGAGCCGCGTCGCCGCGCCCATTCGCCCCGGTCCTTCGCCTTGTCCGCCTCGCTCAGCCGCTCGGCGCGCTCAATCGCCTCGATCTTGCTCATGATCACGCGGCACGTCTCCTCGAACGGCGGCGGCTGGGCGCAACGCCCCGGCCGCCCGCCCATCCCGGAGACCTGGTGCTGGTGCATGTAGAGGCTGTGGAGCGCCTGCTCGACGGTCATCGGCGGGATCGCCGCCGGGTCCGGCAGGCCGAGCGAGGAGAAGGGGTTGCCGGCATGCTCGACCAGCGCCAGTTCGAGTCGGACGGTGGCAAGCTCTTCCGCCTCCTTCCACCGCCGCGCGAAGGCCGGCCAGCGCTTGCGATGGCTGTAGGCCGAGCCCTTGCTCTTCCCCGCCTCGCCATAGGCCGCCTTGGCGTTGCACGTCGCCGACAGCGTCGCGAGAAACCGGTCCTCGGTCCGCGCCGTCCACTGCCCGGCCCGCGCCCGCGCGATCTGCACCCTCTTGCCGCCGCCCGAGCCGCCCGTCCCCCGCACCACCAGCTCGACCCCGTCGAGATGCCCCCAGCCGGACGGGGGCTTACCGCTCCCGCTCATCCTGAGCGTGTCGAAGGACGCCGCCACCGCCGCCTTGCACGCCGCGTCGAACGCCCCATTCTGCTTGCGATGCAGGCACACCCACGACCGCGACACGCAGGCCCGCTCCGCCGCCAGCGTCACGTTCCCGGTCGCCTCCAGCGCGCGGAGAAACGCGTCGCGGCGGCGGGCGCTCATTTTCTTGTGCATCTGATTCGCCTCCCCGATTCGGAATGGAGGCCATTCGCATATGCCGGAAACGGCCGTGTAGGAAAGCACTTTGTTCTTGGTGTGTTCTCATATCCGATCAGGCCAGCGCTGCCGTCGGCTTCGAGACCCCGGCGGCGGAGTCCAACAAGTCCAACAAGAGCCCACACCGGATGCTCTCCGAGAAGGGCAATCCGGGTGAACGGGTACACGTACTTTTTGCCGAAAAAAGTACGTGTCCCCTCCCCCTGCCCGGGAAGGGGAGAGCCGGTGATAGGTACGTACCTGTCACCGAAAGCCCAAGTCCGTGAACTTCCGAACGGTGCGGTAGGCGTTGGCTCGCTTGGAGACGTCGCTCGTTTACCGCCCGCTGCGGCAGCTCCCCCTCTGCGGAACTCACATCTTTGCAGCTTGAGAGCGACATGATCTCAGCGCGTGCCCAGCGAACCGGCCGGGGCGTAGCCGCCCTAAAAAGGGTTTTCGAAGCGATCCATTGCGAGAAATCGTGTGCCGCGCCTCTAACGGGAAAGCCCCGATCACGGTCAGCCGCTTGTGGTTCCGTGAACTCGGGAATGGTGCGGTAGGCGTCGGCTCGACTAGAGACTTCGCTCAGTCGCCGCTGGTAGTGGCAGCTCCCCCTCTGCGGAACTCACATCTTTGCAGCTTGCGAGCGACATGATCTCAGCGCGTGCCCAGCGAACCGGCCGGGACGTAGCCGCCATAAAATTGGCTTTACCGTTGATCCGTGACAATGTCTGCTCCATTTATGATATTCCGCTAATCGCACCTACAGGTCGCCGCTATACGGTCCGGTCTGCTAACGGTGAGTTTCACGGAATTGTGGGTTACTCCGTTTATCCTCTCTGTATGCAGCGCATGGAACCTCGACTTGTTCTCTTAATATCGGTTGAGCGGACCCAACTGATGGGCCTAGCCGTTGCACGGGCTATATTTGCACTCCATCATCATGGTCTTTACACGGCATTCGTAGGATGCTATGACCAGCTGAGGAGGATTCTCGATGGCGGAGACTGCAAAGATCGCAATTCAGTTAGGGGTCACCAGCCTATCAGCCGAGGGCTCGGAAGCGTTTGTTCGAGAGGCCATCGTGCTTTGGGATCGCTTGTCAGCCGCAACATCGGGAGCCACCGGAGCAAACCTCTCGGATGAGATTCCTCCCGCCTCTAAGGAGGCCAGGGCGAGTGGCCGGACCTCAAGTGGGACATCCGATTTCGAGAACGTGTTCGACGAGGTCGACGGGAAGCTGAAGCTGATCGCTCATGTGCCTGGGACGTCGAAGGCAGATCGCACTCGCAGTGTGGCATTGGCTGTTCTCTATGGTCACTATTTGCGCGGTGAGGAGCAAATTCCCTCAGAGGTGATCCGCGACGCATGCGCGGATCAAGGTTGCTTCGACCAAGCGAACTTCGCGCAGTACCTAAAGAGCCTCAAAGAGAAAGTGGCCATGAATACAAAACCGGGAGGAGGCTACGACGTCAAACTAACCTCGCCAGGGCGACGGGCCGCTCGTGAACTGGTTGAGGGGCTGAACCGGGAAGTGGAGTAGCGTGAAAAGCCTTATCCGTAGCGTCTGATCCAAGCGGGTAAGGCTGCACCAGGGATGAAAGTGGAGTCAATGGCGACGAAATTACACATCGACATGTCGCAGGGTGTCATCGACATTGAGGGCGACCCCGAGCTTGTTCGCGAGATCTATCGCGACATGAAGGAACACGTGCTCAGTGGTGTGCCGCCTTACCGGCCCCACGGAGACGAAGCGTTGGCACCAGCAGCGGCAGTGCCGGCAACGAACGGGGAAACCAAGCCGAAGGGCAAGCGCCGCACGGCAACGCGGAGGAAGGCGGAGGGCGATCCCGGGTCGTCCGGTATTAGTGCGGACGCGCCTAAGCTGGATCGTGACCTCGACACGTCGAAGCTGGCTGCGTTTTTCGGCCAGTACGAACCAAAAAACCATCCTGAGAAGATATTGGTCTTCCTCAGCTTCTTGATCGAGGAACTGGACATTGAGGCCCCCAACACAGATCAGGTGTTCACCTGCTACGTGAAGGCCAACGAACGTGTCCCGAAGGCATTCGCTCAAGCGTTCCGCGACACGAGCGGGCGGACCTTCGGCTACATAGACTACAAGTCCCCTACAGAGATACGGATCACCACTGCCGGCGCGAACCACTTCAAGTTCGACCTCAAAAAGAAGGGCGGTGAATGACCACCGCGGTCAATCGCTTCTACAATTCCATTGAGGACGCAGAGAGCCAGAGTCAAAGCGCGCTGGTCGAGCTCTTCGTCTATTTCTTGACGGTTGAGCTGGGGCAGGACGCCGCCGCAGCGAAGCAGGTTGCGGACTCCTTCGCCGCGTGTGACCTCGTGGTTCCCGGGAATGTAGGGGCTCGTCTTTCGGAAGGCGTCAAGGCCAAGTCACCAAAGTACATCAGGGCAAACGGCGGCTACAAGCTTCAGCGGCACATGCGGGAGGCCCTGTCGCGCAAACTCGGTGCGGAAAAGGTGATGGCCCAGACGAGCGCAACTTTGCGGGGCCTTGAACACAAGCTGCCTGAGGGGGCAGACAAAGACTTCCTCAAGGAGGCAGTCGACTGCTTCGAGGCCCGTGCAAACCGAGCCGCTATCGTGATGGTGTGGATTCTCGCGATAGACCACCTGTTCTCGTACATTCTCGCCCACAAGCTTGCTGAGTTCAACGCTGTGCTCGCGCAGAACAAGGACAAGAGCGTGAAGGTGAGGGTTATCATGCAGCGGGATGACTTTACCGAGATGAAGGAGTCTAAGTTTATTGAATTCTGCCGCACTGCCAAAATCATAAACAACGATGTACGCAAGATTCTAAACCAGAAACTTGAGACTAGGAATTCCTGCGCTCATCCATCGGGTGTCACCATCGGCAAGACCAAAGTGGTAGAATTCGTGGAGGATCTCGTTGACAACGTGGTTCTAAAATACGCGGTTTGAGTCCGCGCGTATGAAGGGTTGACGCGGCTCGCACGCCACTAGATGTGCAGTGATAACGGAAAGGCCCGAGGGAAATGGGGACACTTACCTTTGTGTCCCCATTCCTTAAGCCGCCGCCGGCTTCGCGGGCACCTTCACCCCAAGCGCCTTCAGGATGGCGACGATGGTGGCGAAGGAAGGATTGCCGTCCTCGCTCAGCGGATACTGACCCGATCTGCCAGGAGAACGAGCCGAGCGTGATGGTGCCCGGTATAGGAGGCAAAGCCTTCGCCCCTCACCTTTATTCTGCGTCCCACGGCTTTGCGCAGGATCGCGCGCAAGGCCTCATCCGTCGAGCTCACGTGCACCGTCAGGATGAATTCGGAGGTGTCCTCGGACGTGTCGATGCATTCCAACTCCGGCAGCTCGAGGATGAAAACGCGCTCTTCGGCGTCTCCTCCCTTTATGCTGTCGTAGTTCGGCGGACCGGGGAAGGATTGCAGAGTCAGCCGCCCCCGCGCGGTCACCCGCGTGAATTTGTCGACAAGGTGGATGCACCCGACGGAGGTTTACCGGCCATCGATCTGCGCCGCGCCCGCTTGCGGCAGAGCCAATAGCAGTGCTGCCAGCTTCATGGTCTTCATTCCCATCGGCGCCAGTCTGGACGGTTGGCCGAGCGTCCGCAACGGGACGGAAGCAGATATTTGGACCACGAAAAAGGCCCCGCATCGCTGCGGGGCCTCTCCTTATTCCGGCTTGAGACCGAACTCGTCATTGCGAGCGAAGCGAAGCAATCCAGCGGCACTGACGCCCGCAGCTGGATTGCCGCGTCGCTACGCTCCTCGCAATGACGCGTGTCGCCTCAATCGTCGTCGCGGTTGAGGAAGGCGGGGGCGAATTCGGGCTCGCCGCCTTCCTCGCGGGGCGGACGATCGCCCTCTTCCCGGCGCGGGCGGTCGCCGCCTTCGCCGCGGGGACGGTCGTCGCGGCGCGGGCCGCGGTCGTCACGGCCGCCACGGCCACCGCCGTCGCGGCGAGGCCCACGGTCGCGGCCGCCGTCGCGGCGGGGACCCCTGTCACGGTCGCCCCTGTCGCTGCGCTCGCCGCGGGGACGCTCCTCGCGCGGCGGCCTGGTGTCCTCCAGCTCGGCGCCGGTCTCCTGGTCGACCACCCGCATCGACAGGCGGACCTTGCCGCGCGGGTCGATCTCGAGCACCTTGACCTTGACCTCCTGGCCTTCGCTCAGCGCATCGGCGACGCGCTCGACCCGCTCGTTCCTGATCTCCGAGACGTGGACGAGGCCGTCCTTGCCGCCCATGAAGTTCACGAACGCTCCGAAATCGACCAGATTGACGACCTTGCCGGTATAGACCTTGCCGACCTCGGGCTCCTCGACGATGCCCTGGATCCAGCGGCGCGCCGCCTCGATCTGGCTCAAATCGGACGAGCTGATCTTGATCAGCCCCTCGTCGTCGATATCGACCTTGGCACCGGTTTCGGCGACGATCTCGCGGATGATCTTGCCGCCGGTGCCGATCACTTCGCGGATCTTCGACTTGTCGATCTGCATCGTCTCGATCCTGGGCGCATGGGCCGAAAGCTCGCTCCTCGTATGGTCGAGCGCTTTCGCCATCTCGCCCAAAATGTGCGCGCGGCCTTCATTGGCCTGGTCGAGCGCGACCCGCATGATCTCCTCGGTGATGCCGGCGATCTTGATGTCCATCTGGAGCGACGTGATGCCCTCGGACGTGCCGGCGACCTTGAAGTCCATGTCGCCGAGATGGTCCTCGTCGCCGAGGATGTCGGAGATGACCGCGAAATCCTTGCCCTCCAGGATCAGGCCCATGGCGATGCCGGAGACCGGCCGCTTCATCGGCACGCCGGCGTCCATCAGAGCGAGGCTGCCGCCGCACACCGTCGCCATCGACGAGGAGCCGTTCGACTCGGTGATGTCGGCGAGGACCCGGATCGTGTAGGGGAATTCCTCCACCGTCGGCAGCACCGCGCGCAATGCCCGCCAGGCGAGCTTGCCGTGGCCGACGTCGCGGCGGGAGGGCGCGCCGAAGCGGCCGACCTCTCCCACCGAATAAGGCGGGAAATTATAGTGGAGCATGAAGCGCTGGTAGGAGAGGCCCTCCAGCCCGTCGATCATCTGCTCTGAGTCCTTGGTGCCGAGCGTCGTGGTGACGATCGCCTGGGTCTCGCCGCGGGTGAACAAAGCCGAACCGTGGGTGCGCGGCAGGAAGCCGACCATCGCCTCGATCGGGCGGACCGTCCTCGTGTCGCGGCCGTCGATGCGGCGGCCTTCCTTGAGGATGGCGGTGCGGACGATCTCGGCCTCGAGCTTCTTGAACTGCTTGAGGGCCGCCATCTGCGCCTGCGGATCGGCGTCGGCATAGGCCGCCTTGGCTTTCTCCTTGGCGGTGTCGAGCGCTTCGCGGCGCCGGCCCTTGTCGGTCGTCGCATAGGCCTTGGCGATGTCGCCGCCGACGAGCGGGCGGAGCTGCTCCTTCAGCGCCGACGCATCGTCGGAGGAAGCGAGCTCCCAGGGATCCCTGGCGGCCTGCTCGGCGAGCTTGATGATCGCCTCGATCACTTTCTTGCCGTTCTCGTGGGCGAACATGACCGCGCCGAGCATGACGTCCTCGGCAAGCTCCTTGGCCTCCGATTCGACCATCAAAACGGCGTCCCAGGTGCCGGCGGCGACGAGGTCGAGCCGGCCTTCCTTGACCTGGTCCTGGGTCGGGTTGAGGACATATTCGCCGTCGACATAGCCGATTCGGGCGGCCGAGATCGGGCCCATGAACGGTATGCCGGACAAAGTGAGCGCGGCCGACGCGGCGATCAGCGCGACGATGTCGGGCTCGTTCTCGCCGTCATAGGAGAGGACCTGCGCGATCACCAAAACTTCGTTGTAAAACCCTTCCGGGAACAACGGCCTGATCGGCCGGTCGATCAGGCGGCTGGTCAGCGTCTCCTTCTCGGTGGCGCCGCGCTCGCGCTTGAAAAAACCGCCCGGGATGCGCCCGGCGGCCGAGAATTTTTCCTGGTAGTGGACGGTCAGCGGGAAGAAATCCTGCCCCGGCTTCACGTTCTTGGCCGCGGTGACGGCGCACAGGACGACGGTCTCGCCGAGGGTGGCCAGCACTGCGCCGTCCGCCTGGCGGGCGACGCGGCCCGTCTCGAGCGTCAGGGTCTTGCCGCCCCACTCGATTTCTACTTTTTTCATGTCAAACATCTGTTTTTCCTTACAACACCCGCGGCCAAACGCGGCGGGGGCCTATATGCGGGCGATGTCGCCCGTCTTTGCTGGACCCATATGGTCCATCTCAGGCGCCGCCGGATTGCGGGCGCCCGATGTGCGAAGCGGCCCATGGCAGGGCCGCCCCGGCATTACTTGCGAAGACCCAGCTTCGCGATAAGTGCGGTGTAGCGGCCGGCATCCTCTTTCTTCAGATAGTCGAGGAGCGAGCGGCGCTTGTTGACCATCATCAGCAGGCCGCGGCGGGAATGGTTGTCCTTCGCGTGGCCCTTGAAATGCTCGGTGAGGTTGGTGATGCGTTCGGTGAGGATCGCGACCTGGACCTCGGGAGAGCCGGTGTCGCCCTTCGCCCGGGCATTGTCGCTGATCAGTTCCTGCTTGCGTGTCGCGGTAACCGACATCGTCAATTCCTTTCAAAAATCTACAGATTGAAGCCGCGCACCACCCGAAGCTCGCCTTCGGAAAGCTCCACAAGCGCAACCGGAACAGACGCGTCGGTCGCTAGATGGAGCCCTGGCTTTGCGGCTATCCCGGCCAATTTCCGCCCCTCGCGGAGCAGCCTCGCCTGGCCGGGGGTGACGGGTAGAGCCGGGATGTCGTCCAGCCCCGCCGTCAGCGGCAAGAGTGCCTGTTCAAGCGTGCGGGCCATAGCGAGTTCGGCCATTTTGTCCAGCGAAATCGCGGAAGCGAGGGTGAACGGGCCGGCTTTGGTCCGCCTCAGCATGGCGACATGGCCCACCGTCCCAAGGGCGCGGGCGATGTCCCGGGCGAGGCTGCGGATGTAGGTGCCCTTGGAGACGCGGGCGGTGAGCGTGATCGCATCCAGCCCCTCCCCGTCATTCCAGCGAAAGCCGGAATCTCCCTTTTCACAATTGGCGCTCGAAGAAGAGAGATCCCAGCTTCCGCCGGGATGACGAAAAGTAAGGCTATGGACCGTCACGGACCGCGCCTTCATCTCGAAATCCTCTCCGGCGCGCGCACGGTCGTAACCGCGCTTTCCATCGATCTTGATGGCCGAATAGACAGGGGGTATCTGCTCGATCTCGCCAGTGAAACGCGGCAGCACCGCCTCCACCTCGGCCCGTGTCGGCCGGACATCCGACGCCGCCACCGCCGCCCCCTCGCAATCGAGCGTATCCGTCTCGAACCCGAATCTGATCGCGAACTCATATTCCTTGTCCGCGCCCAGCATCCGCCCCGACAATTTGGTCGCCTCGCCCAGCGCTATCGGCAGGACGCCGCTGGCGAGCGGATCGAGCGTGCCGCCATGGCCGACTTTCTCCTTCGGATAGCCGCCCTCCCGCAGCGCCCGCTTCACCGCGGCGACGATCCGGGTCGAGCCGGGTCCGATCGGCTTGTCGATGATCAGCCACCCGTCCACGCCGCTAGCCGAGACCGACGAGCGAGGCGTAGAGCGCGATCAGCGCCTCTACCGGCGGCACGACGATCTTCTCGACGATATTGGCCCCGGGGACCAGGATCGGAAGAATGACGAGGAGGAAGATCAGGACCGGGAAACCGAACCGGCCGAGCTTGGCATAATGCCTGGCGATCTTGGGCGGGAGCAGCCCCTCGACCACATGGCCGCCGTCGAACGGCGGGATGGGCAGGAGGTTGAACAGCGCCAGGAAGACGTTGATGACCAGAAAATTCTGGAGGTTCCTGACCAGGAAGGTGCCCGCCAGCCCCTCCGCGGCGCCGGCATGGACGGTGATCGAGAGCGCGGCGGCGGCGGCGAGCGCCAGCAGAAGGTTCATCCCCGGGCCCGCCAGCGCCACCAGCACCATGTGCAGGCGCGGGTTGCGCATCAATTCGGCCCTGACCGGCACCGGCTTCGCCCAGCCGAACACCGGCGCGCCGGTCAGGACCAGGATCAACGGCAATATGATGGTGCCGAACGGATCGACATGGCGGATCGGGTTCGGGCTCAACCGGCCGAGCCGCTTCGCCGTCGGATCGCCGAACGCATTGGCCACCCAGCCGTGCGAGATTTCGTGGAAGACGATGGCGAAGACCAGCGGGATCAGCCAGGTCGCGATGTCCAGGACGATGTTATTGCTCTGCAACGTCGCGCCTCCGCCATTCATCGGCCAGGATCGAATAAAGCACCGTGTCGCGCACATGGCCGGTCCAGGTGATCCGCTCGGCGCGGATCACGCCTTCGCGCACCGCGCCAAGCTTCGCCATCGCCGCCTGGCTGCGCATGTTGCGGGCGTCGACGCGAAACTCGATCCGCCGGAAGCCGCAATCCACCGCCCGCCCGATCATCAGATCCTTGACGCGGCGGTTGAGGCCGGTACCGCGCATCTCCGGCGTGTAATAGGTGTTGCCGATCTCCAGCACGCCGCGCTGGGGCTCGATGCCGATATAGCAGCTCATCCCGACCAGCCGCCCGCCGGAGAGGATCGCGAATCCCAGCCCGTTCGGCCGCGCCAGCAATGCCTCGAAGCTCGCGTCGAAATGATCGGGATCGTAGGAGGCGGCATAGATCGGCCAAATCTCCCGGTCCTCCGCGCAGGCGGCCTCAAGGGCGGCGCGATGCGCTTCGGCGAGCGGTTCGAGGCGCAGGTCGCCCTCCGCAATGCTCGTCCCTAAGTTTCCCCAGTTCAACCTGCTGTATCCCCGGGCGAATGATCGGGTGGACTAGTCTCCGCTTCGGCGTCCGGCCTCACGCGAAGACCCAGCCAAAGGCCTAGGCAAGAGAGCGCCGCCGTCAGGATGGTCAACAACAGCGACCACAGTATCCAAGCATCTCTCTCGGACTCACAGCCCCTCTCTAAGAGGAGCCTTAGGTCCTCGTTGACCGTCAGAGCCCTCTCATTGAGAGCCACGAGCTGCTCGGCCATTTTTTCGAGACGGCGTTCGATCTCCGGCTGCTCGCGGCCCGTGGCATCGTACAGCCTTTTTGCCGTCCTTAGTTCAGCAAGATCGATGGCTCGACGAGACTCGTGGTGGAGGAGAATCACGATGTCCAGGGTGCGCTTGTTCACAGCCACCTCACAGGTGGCCACATTCTCCGCAGACAGGCTTACTTGTATTCCGACGGATCCTACCCCTGCTGTTGCCATGGCGAGCAGCAAGAGTGCGTGCTGTAATCTCATCCTTCGCGTCTCAGGGCGTAACCCGCCGCCAGGGCGCCAAATGGCGAGCCGAGCGCGACGATCCCATCGAGGTCAGGCATTCTGACGAATGGGCCGATGCTCAGCAATGCACTCATCCAAGCTCGAAATGGTCAATCCCAATCCTCGACGAGGCCGCTGGGGCATCCTAGCAAGCGAAATTACTTCTGGCGACACACGATCCTGACGGTTCCCGCAGGTATCGAGCTAACTGTCGCCCTCGGCCAACGATTCGCCCGCCTCGTTCTCCAGATCCTGCGCCACTTTGGGCGCGCGCAGCAGGCCGTCGATATGGCTGCCTTCGTCGAAGCTCGCGTCGAGGAGGAATTTCAGCTTGGCCGCATATTTGGTGTTCACCCGCCGCGCGACGTCGCTCTGCAGGAAGGCTGTGTTGGTCCGCAGCGCCTTCAGCACCGCCTCCGCATTGGCGCCGAGCAGGGGCATCACGAACACGGTGGCGTGGCGCAGATCGGGCGACATGCGCACCTCGGTGACCGAGACGAGGTGGCTGGCGAGCACCTCGTCATGGACGTCGCCGCGCATCAGGATGGCGCTCAGCGCGTGCCGGACCTGCTCGCCGACGCGAAGCAGGCGGACCGACCGGCCTTCGGAGGTTTCGACGCGGCGCATCACGGCCGCAGCGTCGATGCGGCGTCCAGCACGCGCGCGGTGGCCGTCGCTCGGGCGACGAGGTCGCCCGCCTCGTCGAACAGCTCGCCCTCGAGGAAGGCGATCGTCTTGCCCAGGCTCACCACCCGCCCCTTGCCGACGAAACGCCCCGGCCGGGCCGGCTTGATGAAGCTGACATTGAGCTCGATCGTCGGAGCGTAGATGGCACCGCGGCCCATCGCGAACACGGCGGGTCCCATCGTATCGTCGAGCATCGCGGCCAGAAAGCCGCCCTGCACCGTGCCGGCCGGATTGAGGAATTGCTCGCCCCCCTCGAAGCCAACCTCGATCGTGCCGGCTTCGGGGTCGATCGCGCGCAGCGTCCATCCGAGCGTCTTCGCCACCGGCGGCATCCTGAGCCCGTCAAAGATCGATTCAGGCATCAGCCTCTCTCTCCAACCGGGTCCGCGAAGCGGCATGTGCGGCACCGCCTGCTTCGGGCATCAGAGCGGCTTTCGGGGCTAGTCGTCATCGTCAGGCTACGGGAAGGATGTCGTCGGCGGACACGCTTAATGCCTCGGCCAGCTTCCGCCACAGCAAAGGGGCGCCTCTCCTCTTTCCATTCTCGATTTCCGAAAGCAACGACTTGCGGGCGCCGACCGCCTCGCTCAACCTTTCCAGTGTCATCCGGCGATGCTTACGCCATATTTTGAGCGCGCTTTCGCCAGCCAACAGGCGATCCACCATCTGCGCGGGAAGATATTCCTCGCCTTCCCGCCGCCGCTGCTCGGCCTGCATAGCTGCGAGCACGTCCGCCTTCTCCTCGGCGAGGTCGAGCAGCCGTTCGTAATCGGCAACGGGCAGCATCGCCATCTTCTGGCCTGCGATTTCAACGATTTGAACGGTCATAGCCACTGCCTTTCAATAGATTGACCCGCGCGGTCCCACATCATCGATCCAGAGAAGGTCGTCCTCGATTCGGAATATGATCCGCCAGTCCTGGACCCGCAGCCGATACTCCGAACGCCCCTCAAGCTTCTTCACGTTCGCGGCAAGCGCCAGGGGTTCCGCGGCGAGCTCATCGATCTTCTGGCGAAGCAGCGCCCGCTTGTCCGAGCGCAGCAGCGCCTTGAGCGCCGATTTCGAGAACCGGATTTCCACGGCGGAATTCTAACAGAAGCGGCGGTATCAAACAATAAAAGTTTGCGTTTCGCGAACTCACGTTGTTCTCACATTTACAGCGTCCGCTCGCGCTCCTCGACTTCGAAGGTCTCGAGGAAATCGCCCGGCTTGATGTCGGTCGTGTTCTCGAGGGTGACGCCGCATTCGAGGCCGGCGCGGACTTCGGCGACGTCGTCCTTGAAGCGCCTGAGCGATGCGATCGCGCCATTGTAGATGATGACGTCGTCGCGGGTGACGCGGGCCCTCAGCGCCTTGCGGATGAAGCCCTCGGTGACCAGCAGGCCCGCCGCCTTGCCGTGCTTGCCGGCCGAGAAGACCTCGCGGATCTCGGCGCGGCCGACGATATTCTCGACCATCAACGGCCCAAGCTCGCCCGCCATGGCGGCGCGGACGGCGTCGGTGAGGTGGTAGATCACGTCATAATATTGCAGCTCGACGCCCTGCCGCTCGGCGATCTCGCGCGCCTTGGCGTTGGGCCGCACGTTGAAGCCGATGATCGGCGCTCCCGACGCTCCGGCGAGGGTGACGTCGCTCTCGGTGATGCCGCCGACGCCGGCGTGCAGCACGCGGACCTTGATGTCCTCGTTGGAGATGCGGTTCAATGCGCCGACAATGGCTTCGACCGAGCCCTGCACGTCGGCCTTGACCACCAGCGGATATTCGACCGCCTTGTCGGACTTGGCGGCGAACATGTTCTCGAGGCTGACCGGCGCATTGGTGGTGCGCTTCCTGTCGAGGACGCTCTGGCGGTAGGCGGCGACCTCGCGGGCGCGCGCCTCGTTCTCGACCACCGAGAAGGGATCGCCCGCCGCCGGCACCGCCGACAGGCCGAGCACCTCGACCGGGACCGACGGCCCCGCTTCCTTCACCTGCCGCCCCTTGTCGTCGATCATCGCCCGCACCTTGCCGCTGGCGGCGCCGACGACGAAAATATCGCCGACCTTCAAGGTCCCGCGCTGGACGAGCACGGTGGCGAGCGGGCCGCGGCCCTTGTCGAGCTTGGCCTCGATCACCGTCGCCTCGGCCGGGCGATCGGGATTGGCCCTCAGCTCGAGCAGCTCCGCCTGGAGCTGGAGCGCCTCGAGCAATTTGTCGAGATTGGTTTTCTTCAGCGCCGAGACTTCGACGTCCTGGACCTCGCCGCCCATCGCCTCGACGACGATCTCGTGCTGGAGCAGCTCCTCGCGGACCTTCTGGGCATTGGCTCCGGGCTTGTCGATCTTGTTGATCGCGACGATCATCGGCACGCCGGCCGCCTTGGTGTGGTTGATCGCCTCGACGGTCTGCGGCTTCAAACCGTCGTCGGCCGCCACCACCAGCACGACGATGTCGGTGACGTTGGCGCCGCGGGCGCGCATCTCGGTGAACGCCTCGTGGCCCGGCGTGTCGAGGAAGCTGATCTTCGACTTGTCGGGCAGGGTGACCTGATAGGCGCCGATATGCTGGGTGATGCCGCCGGCTTCGCCGGAGACGACGTCGGCGCCGCGGATCGCGTCGAGCAGGCTGGTCTTGCCATGATCGACATGGCCCATGATGGTGACCACCGGCGGGCGAGGCTTCAGCGCCTCGGGCGAGTCCTCCTCGCCGCCGACGCCGATCTCGACATCGGCCTCCGACACGCGGTTGATGCGGTGGCCGAACTCCTCGACCAGCAGCTCGGCGGTATCCTGGTCGATCGTCTCGGCGACGGTGACCGGCATGCCCATCTTGAACAGGGATTTGACGAGGTCGGCGCCGCGCTCGGCCATGCGGTTGGCCAGCTCCTGGACGGTGATCGCCTCGGGCACGTTGACGTCGCGGACCTGCTTGGCGGACGGTCCGGCCGCCATGTGGGCGCGCTTTTCCTTCTCGCGGGCGCGCTTCAGCGCGGCGAGCGAGCGGGCGCGGGCGCCGCCCTCGCCGTCGTCGAGCGCGCGGCTGACGGTGAGCTTGCCCGACTGGCGCCGGTCGTCGCGCGGCGTGCGGGCGGGACGGGCGGGCTCGGGACGCTTGGCGGCGGGCGCGTGGTGCTTGGGCCGGTGGGCGCCGCGGCGCTCCTCTTCCTCCTCGTCGCCGATCTCGGCGGCGGCGGCGGGCGCCGGCTGGGGACGCGAAGCGGCCGAGGCCGCATCCTCGGCGGCGCGGCGCGCCTCGTCCTCGGCGAGGGTGCGCGCTTCCTCTTCGGCGCGGCGATTCTCGTCGGCGCGGCGGCGCTCGTCGTCGGTCGCTTCCTGGGCCTTGCGGTCCTCGCGGCGGCGCGCCTCCTCCAGCGCGGTCATCCGCGATTCGTCCGCCTCGCGGAGGAGCTTTTCCTGGATCTCCCGGCGCGAGGCGGCGTCGGCCACCGGGCGCGCCGCGGGCTTGGCAGCGGCGGGCGCCGGAGCGGCGGAAGGGGGCGGCGGCGGCGCTTGCTCGACCTTGGGCGCCTCGGCCTCGCCCGGCCGGCCGAGGATGCGGCGCTTCTTGACCTCGACCACGACCGTGTTGGAGCGGCCGTGGCTGAAGCTCTGCTTCACCTTGCCCGTCTCGATCGTGCGTTTGAGGCCGAGCGGGGCCCGCGCTCCAAGCTTCGGCTTATCTGTCGTCTCGCTCATACTATCCTTCGTTCACATCCACAGCCGGCGCACCCGGCGTGTCCGCCGTCGCGGCTATTAGCCCAGCATCCCGTCCGATAAAAGCGCGCCACCGGCCCAGCACGTGACGCACACGCGCGGCGGCAGCGCGATCGATTATGGCGATATGTACCACATTCTGGCGGCCCAGCGCCAACGACAATATGGCCCTTTCCACTGGTAAAACCAGCCCTTGGCGATGGTCCGCGTCGTCGCCGCCGACCCGCCAGGCCTGGTCGAGCTTGCGGCTGCCGTCATCGCCCGCATCGGCGGCGTGGAGCAGCAGGCGGACCTCGCCGCGCCGGGCGGCGACGTCGATCTTCTCCGAGCCGGTGACGAGGGTGCCGGCGCGGGCCTCCAGCCCAAGCCGGTCGAGCGCGGCCTGACGCAAGGCGGCCTCGACCCTCGCGCCGAGATCGGCGGGAATGGCGATCTCGTTGGTCTTGAAAGCCCTGGCGAGAGCGGATTTGAGCTTGCCTTTGGCCAAAGCCGCATCGAGCGCGTCGCGATCGACGCCGATCCAGGCGCCCCGCCCCGGCGCCCGTGCCCGGACGTCGGGCGCGACCTGCCCCTCCGGCCCCAGCGCGAGGCGGATGAAATCGTCGCGGGCGCCATGCCTGCCGGAGAGGATGCATTTCCGCTCGGGGATGTGCCTCCCCTCCCTTGGCCGGGAGGGGGAGGAACGGGACGCCGGCCGATCAGGCGTCAGCCGCTCATTGGGAGGGTTCCGCAACGGCGTCCTCCCCTGATTTCCCGGTCGCTTCGTCCTCGAACCAGTGGGCGCGCGCGGCCATGATGACCTCGTTGCCCTGCTCCTCGGTGAGGCCGTAATCGGCGAGGATGCCGGCCTTGTCCTCGCTGCGCGTGCTTTCCTGGCGGCGGCGGGGCTCGACCCTCTTCTTCTGGATGAGCTCGTCGGTGGCGAGGTCGGCGAGGTCGTCCAATGTCCGGATATTGGCCTTGCCGAGCGTCACCAGCATCTGCTCGCTGAGATAGGGCATCTCGGCGAGCGCATCGTCGACGCCGAGCGCGCGCCTTTCCTCGCGCGCCGCTTCTTCCTGGCGCTGCAGCGCTTCGGCGGCGCGGCTCTGCAGCTCGGCGGCGAGCTCCTCGTCGAAGCCTTCGATCGAGCTCAGTTCCTCGGCCTCGACATAGGCGACCTCTTCCAGCGCGCCGAAGCCTTCGGCGACGAGCAACTGGGCGAGCGTCTCGTCGACGTCGAGCTCCTTCTGGAACAGCTCGGAGCGCTCGATGAACTCGCGCTGGCGCTTCTCGCTGGCGTCGGCCTCGGTCATGATGTCGATCGCCGAGCCGGTGAGCTGCGAGGCCAGGCGCACGTTCTGGCCGCGGCGGCCGATGGCGAGGCTGAGCTGGTCGTCGGGCACCACCACCTCGATCCGGCTCTCCTCCTCGTCGATGACGACGCGCGACACCGTCGCGGGCTGAAGGGCGTTCACCACGAAGGTGGCGAGGTCCTCGGACCAGGGGATGATGTCGATCTTCTCGCCCTGCATCTCCTGGACGACCGCCTGGACGCGGCTGCCCTTCATGCCGACGCAGGCGCCGACCGGGTCGATCGAGCTGTCGTGGCTGATCACGCCGATCTTGGCGCGGCTGCCCGGGTCGCGCGCGGCGGCCTTGATCTCGATGATGCCGTCGTAAATCTCGGGCACTTCCTGCGCGAACAATTTCTTCATGAAGTCGGGATGGGCGCGGGAGAGGAAGATTTGCGGGCCCCGGTTCTCGCGGCGGACCGAGAGGATGAGGCTGCGGGTGCGGTCGCCGACGCGGACCACTTCGCGGGGGATCTGCTGGTCGCGGCGGATGACGCCCTCGGCGCGCCCCAAATCGACGACGACGTGGCCGAACTCGACCCTCTTGACGACGCCGGTGATGATCTCGCCGGCGCGGTCCTTGAATTCCTCATATTGGCGCTCGCGCTCGGCGTCGCGGACCTTCTGGAAGATGACCTGCTTGGCGGCCTGGGCGGCGATCCGGCCGAACTCGATCGGCGGCAGCGGATCGACGATGAAGTCGCCGAGCTGGGCGCCGGGCTGCAATTTCTCGGCGTCCTTCAGGCTCACCTGTTTGAAATGGTCGTCCACTTCCTCGGTGACCTCGACCACCCGCCACAGGCGAAGGTCGCCCGAGACCGGGTCCAGTTTGGCGCGGATGTCGTTCTCGGCGCCGTAGCGGGCGCGGGCGGCGCGCTGGATGGCGTCCTCCATCGCCTCGATGACGATCGCCTTGTCGATCAGTTTCTCGCGCGCGACGGCGTCGGCGATGGCGATCAGTTCGGCCTTGTTGGCGGAAACGGCTGCGGTTGCCATGTCTTAGTCTTCCTCTACTTTGATCTGGTCGGCGCCGTCCGCGCTGAGCGGAGCGGTCGCCCGGATGAGTTTGTCGGTCATGACGAGCTTGGCCGACTGGATCGCGGCGAAGGGAAGGCCGACGGGGCCCTGCACCGGCACCTCGATCAGCACCGTCTCGCCCTCGCTGCCGAGCAAGGGCCCGCTGAATACCTTGCGGCCGTCCAATTTCTCGGCGAGGACGACCCGCGCCTCGTGACCCTTCCAGTCGTCATAATCCTTGAGCCGGGTCAGTGGCCGGTCGATCCCGGGCGAGCTGACCTCGAGCCGGTAAGCATGGTCGATCGGGTCCTTCTCGTCGAGCAGCTCGGAGATGCGCCGCGACAGCCGGGCGCAATCCTCGAGGCTCAATTGCCGCGTGTCGGGCCGCTCGGCCATCACCTGCAGCGTCGGATCGGACGTGCCGCCCATCATCTTGACGCGCACCAGCACCAGCCCCTCGGCTCTGGCCTCCGGCTCGATCAATTCGGTCAATGCGGCGATATCCGCCATGCGCGCTCCCTGAAACATGGGCCTTCGGCGCCGGCCCCGTCCCCGGGACCAGCCTCAACGTCTGACGATGTCGAGGAAGGTGAGCGCTATATAGGCAGGGCGGGGCGAGGGGGCAAGCGGGGAAAAGCCCCTCTCCCTGCCAGGGAGAGGGAAGGGCCCCAAGCCGGAAGGCTTGGGAGGGTGAGAGCACGCCGGTACCGGCGGGTCCGCTGTATGGGCGGGGCACAACAGGCGCAGCTAGCGCATGGGCTGAAATATTTCAGCAAACGTCTCGCGGCCAGGCCTGCTAGATGCTGTCCGCCGGCGGACACTCTCCGGCTGGCCGAGGCGGTGTAGAACGTCCGCTACGAAAAAGGTTCAAAAGCGATTCTGTTGAGGAGGCCGTATCTCGGAAAGCATGATGGAGTTCTGGATCCTTTCGCTGATGGTGCCGTCCCTCCTTTATGGATGTGCTGCTATTATGCACGCCCGCGCCGACATCATCAGAGCGCGGCGTTGCAACCCCGGGAACCCGAGCTTCTATCCCGCGCAATGGCCGCGGACGGGTAGGCGAGGGTAGCCCGCCACGCCGCCTCAGCGGGCGCCCTCGTGCAACCACGCCGGAATGTCGCGCTTGGCGTGGAGGACGCGCCAGATTTCGATACGGTCCTTGCCCTCGACGTAGAAAACGAGGAACGGAAAACGGCTGAGTTTGCGGCTGCGCAGGCCCTCAATGCCGAGAAGGTCGCCGTAACGCGGAGAGCCGATCGCCGGTCGGTTGCCAACCGACCGATAGGCGTCTCTCACGGCCTCCGCGAAGCGAAGGGCGATGTCGAGCCCGGCTTCACGTGCATAATAGGCCACCGCGTCCCGCTCGTCCTGTCGCGCCGATTCGAGGCGGATAACCGGCTTGGCGCTCACTTCTTCGCGTGCTTGACCGCATGCTGGCGGAGGTCTTCGAACCAGGCATCGTCCGCCGGCCCGGCCGGCGGCGAGGCGGCGCCTTCCAGCAGCAGACCCCGAAGCTTCTCGCGGTCCTGCTCCCTGCGGATCAGCTCGCGGACATATTCGCTGCTCGTGCTGTAGCCGCGGCCGGCGACCTGCTCGTCGACGAAGGATTTGAGCGTTTCGGGAAGCGAGATGTTCATCGTGGCCATGTTCCGAAGATAGTCTTTTTGGCAAAGATTGGCAAGAAATGAAGGAAACTGACCGCCCGCCCATTTGCCGGAATTTCATTGCTTAGCGCAACAACCCGACGTGGAATAGTCGGTTTGTGACTTGGCGCCGCCGCCTGCGACCCCGGCGCGACCCGGTGGAAGCAATCCGTCGGGCCTCGAGGCGGCCGCGGCGGGCCGGCGCGCAAAGCATCATCGCGGTGATCAACAAAACCCGTCCGGCAATGTCGGCGAGCTCCGCCATGCGCTCTCCCGGAATGAAGCCCTTCCGTGCCGGCTCCGTCCCCGGACCGGCCTCAACGTCCGGCGATGTCGAGGGATGCGAGGGCTATAGGGGGCGCGGCGAGGGGCAAGCGGGGATTGGGCTCGCCGCGGACCGGGCGTGGAACGAACGGGCCCGCTCCCCGCCGCTCCCGGTGCGCGGCCCTAAAGGAGGTCGGTCAGATAATCGGTCAGGCGCTCGAGGGCGTGGTCGGTCAGGACGACCGCGTTGCGCCTTTGGTCGCTTCGCGCGCGGCTCCGCTGCACCATGCCCGCGGCAGCCAGCCTGTCGACCAGCGCGGGCCCGTCGCGCGGATCCACCTTCGCCGCCGAATAGGCTTTCGGCAGCGTCAGATCGCGCCCCTCTTCGCGCGCTATGAACAAAGCGAGCAGCAAATCCCAGGCGGGCTCCCCGAACAGGCCCGGCGGGAAGCGCTCGTCGCGTCTGCGGCGCTCGGAATAAAGCCGCTCAGCCACGGCCCGCAACGCCAGACCGCCGCCGGACGGCGAAAAACGATCGTGAAGCGCTTCGAGACGGGCCGTCGCCTGACGAACAATCGTCAAGGCGGCTTGAAGCCTCGCTGATTCGGCTTGCTGGACCACGGACTTTTCCCCGCGGCCACATTATTGACTTTGCCGGCGATTGATAGCGTCTTTTTCTTTGAATCATTTTTCCGGCCCAGTCGGCTGAAGTAGACCGAGCGTGCGAAAGCTGGACCAGCCGGATCGGGCGACGATCACATGGTCGTGGATACAGATGTCGAGGGCGCGCCCTGCTTCGGCGATTCGCCGCGTGGCCTCGATGTCCCCCTTGCCGGGCCGGGGATCGCCGGACGGGTGGTTATGGACCAGGATGAGCGCGGTCGCGCCGACTTCGAGCGCCCGGCGGATGATCTCGCGCGGATAGACCGGCGCTCCGTTGACCGATCCTTCGGCGATGATCTCGTCATGGAGCAGCCGGTTCCTGGAATTGAGGAACAGCACCCGCAGCCGTTCCTTGCGCAGGCGCGCCATGTCGAGCGAGAGATAGTCGAGGAGGGCGCCCGAATCGCCAAGGGTCGGCCCGGCCAGCGCCTCGCTGCGCAGCGCGTGCAGCATCGCGTCGCGGACGACGCCGAGATGGTGGACGGCCGCCGCGCCGCCGCCGAGAGCCCGCGCCTGGGCGGCGGGCTCGGCCGCGAGCGCGCCGGCCAGCGAACCGAATTCGGCGACTAGGAGGTCGGCCCAGCCGCCGGCCGCCGGCCCCAGCGGCCGGAGAAGCTCGACCAGGATGGATCGGCACCGTGCCGGGCCAGCCGCTTCCGGTGGTGCCATGTGCCCAGGACGAGCAGGAGCAACATCGGATAGCTCCAGAAAGCTAGGATGAACGCGTACGCCAACCGTATCACTTCGGAGTCGAGGAGCTTCACCGCGTGCCCGGCCGTCCCAATCGCCTGGAGTGCGGTCACCCATAATGGCCAAAATCTTTCCGCCTTGAGCGACAGAATGAGGAGAGCGAGTAACATCGCCGCGTCGACGGCGAATACGCCCACTTCGACGGTGGCAAATCGATGGCCGGGGCTGGATACGGCGACAGCCGAGAGTATCGCACTGAAGAGGAAAATCGTCGCGCCGACTCTCTCCGGCGCTCCCCCTTTGAGTAGGGCGTATGAGCAGCAGAGCACCAAGATCGCGTAGAAGATCTGGACTGGAAGCATCGGTCGACGGGACCATGGCCGCCGAGGCCGGTCAAGCCCGTCGTCTCACTGAAGGGGGATGAGGTCGTGACTCGGGGTGCCCCTTCCTTTCGACCTCGTAGATCCTTCCGCACAAGACCTCCGCACCACCGTCGCGACAATCAGTCGTCTCGCGCTCAGCTCAGGCGACCACCTGAAGATGATGACATTCTGCCTGCGCCACCGGCGGCTTGCCCAAGTCCCCAAAGGCGATCGTCCGCAGTCCAACCTGAACCTGCGTCTCGCTTAGCCTTTTGTGGGTTTCGACGATGTCGCCGCGGGCGCGGGCCAAGGCGGCAAAGGCGGAGGCGGCCACCTCGAAGGCGTCCTGGCCGACCAGGGCCGACAGCTGGGCGTCGGTGCGGGCGGTGACGAGGATGCCGTTCAATTCGGCGGCGCGGGCGAGCGCAGCGTCGATGGCGTCCTCGGCGGCGAACAGGCTTTCGGCCACTCTCATGGCGGCGTCGCGGCGTTTCTTGAGCATAAGACCTCCCCTTCCGCGAGGCGCGGCCCCGCGGCTTGCTTTTCCGTAATTCGGATGCCGGCCTAGCCCGTGGTGAGCCTGACCAAAGCTTCGACTCCCGAGACCAGAGCGCCGAATGCCAGCGCCACTCCGATGGCGATGGCGGCGATCCATCCCAGCCTCGCCAACCAGTTGAGGTCGCTCGGCCTTGCTCCTGCGATCGGGAGCGGCAGCGTGGGAGCCCCTCCCGGCGAGAGGATTCGGAAGGCGGCTTGCTCCTCCCTCAGCATCTCGCCGGACAACCCATATTGTTGCTGTCGCCCGCTCTCGATCGGTGGTCCGAATGTCCCCGGATCGGGCGTCATGGCAATGTCCGATGGTTGGTATACCAATGGCTGGAGGCCGTGCAGGCGCTCCTGCTCGGCCAGCATCCGCGCCGCCGTGCGGCGGTCGCCGACGCCGAGCACCCGCATCGCCGCCTTGATGTGCTGATCGACCGAACCCGGCTCGATGCCGAGCAGCGGCGCGATCTCCTTGGACGTCATGTGCGAATAGACGAACCGCAGGCAGGTCCGCTGTTGCTCCGTCAGCCTGGCGAGGCGCTCTGAATCCATCGCAATGCCGAGTTATCGCCGACTCTGCGCTCAGGCACAATGGGGCAACGGCGCGGCGCCCACGGTCAGGGTCGGCTCAAAGCGGCACAATTGCCTTTTGCCCGCCCAGCGCCGCATCGGCCGCGCGCGCCGGAAATAACTGTCCCCAGCGCACAGCAAAAACCATTTTCCTACAGGCGATGTTCCTGTCATGTTCTTATCGCCGCGGCCCGCGAGTCGGCGCGGCCAGGCGCGGAGACCGGGAGATGAGGAACTTTTGCATTGCGCATGCGCGGCCCCCACTGGCACCGGCAATCCGGCTCGCGCGCCCGGCATTGATCGCCGGAATCGATCAATCGCGGCCTATTGATCGAAAAACTTTTTGCCATTCGCCTAAACTTACTAAACTTCCGCGCCAACGGATTCGCCCGCGGAGCGCCGTCAGCTTCGTCAACTTCCCGGCGGGCGGGGCGCTGCGCGCACGGCAGGTGTCGCCCTTGTCGCCTTCGCCGCCTTCGGCCGGGGCCTTGGCGGGCTGCCGCCTCCCGCCTGACGACTCAGGCTGGATTGTGCCTGGCGAGGAAGGCTTCGAGCTCCTTCAGGAATTGCACGCGGTCCGCTTCCCGGCTGAAGCCGTGATCCGCCTCCGGCTGCTCGATATAGGTGAAGGTCTTGCCCGCATCCTTGAGCTTCTCCGCCATTTCGCGCGACTGGCCGACGGGCACGGTGCGGTCCTTCTTGCCGTGCATGATCAGGGTCGGGATCGCGAATGCGGCCGCATGGTTGACCGGCGACACCGCCTTCAAGTCGGGCGCCTGCTCGCGCAGCCAGTCGCGGCGCGAGCCACTGTTGAGGAAGCGCCGGTCGTAGCGCAGGATCGCGCCGAGATCGGAGACGCCGGCATAGGAGACCGCGCAGCGATAGGGCGCGCTCTCGCGCTGCGCCGCCCTGAGCGCCGCATAGCCGCCATAGGACGCGCCGACGATGCAGACGCGCTTGGGATCGGCCAGCCCCGATTGCACGGCCCAGCCGACGGCGTCGTCGAGATCGTCCTGCATCGCCAGGCCCCACTGGCCCTTCGCCCGCTCGGCGAAGGCGGTGCCGAAGCCCGACGAGCCGCGATAATTGGGCTGGAGCACGGCGTAGCCGCGGTCGGCGAGGAACTGCGCCCACCAGTCCCATTCCTCCGCGTCGCGGGCGAACGGGCCGCCATGCGGCATCAGGATGAGCGGCAGCCCCTTCGGGTCGCGTCCCGCCGGAAGGGTGAGGATGGCGGAAATGTCCAGCCCGTCGCGGGCCTTGTAGCCCACGGTGCTGACCGGGGCGAGCCGGCGGCTGCCGAGATCGGTGTTGACGTCGGCGAACTTGTGCATCGTGCCGTCCGCGCGGTCGTAATAGAAATAGGCCCCGGCCCGATCCGGCCCGCCGACGCGGACGATCAGCCTCTGCTGATTGCGGCTCATCGAGACGATGTCGGCCCGCCGGTCGCCGACGGCGGCGTCGATCTGCGACTGGACCAGGGCCAGCTCCGGATCGAGCCATTTCACGCGCGAGCGCGTGTCCGTATAATAGATTCCCTGGATCGCGTTGCGCGCCTGGTTGGGGACGAGGCCGCCGAGATCGTAATTGTCGACCCGGAAGACCGGCGCGCCGAGGGCCATGGTGCCGAGGTCGAGCTCGTAAAGGGCGTCGAAGCCGGACTTGTCGCTATAGGCGATCGCCTTGCCCGGCGTGGGGGTGAACAAGGCGGGCACGATCAAATCCTCGTCCGCACGCCGGCTGGCGCGATCGACGATTCGGAACGACTCGTCTTCGCCGGGCCGATAAAGGAGGAACGAGGTGCGGTTGCGGTCCTGATAGCCGATGCCGACGCGCACGACGCCGCTCGCGTCGGCATACCAGGACAGGACCTTGTCCCGCGGCTCGACGATCCGCTTCGCCTTGCCGGTGGCGACGTCCACCTCGTACACGCCGGGCCAGAAGCCGGGATCGCTGGAATAGAGCGACGTCTGCATCGCCAGCAGGATGCGCGGCGTCCCGTCGCTCGCTATCCAGACGATGTCGTCCGCATTCTGGGCGGCCCGATTCGCGCCGAGCGGCTTTATCCTTTTCCCGTCGGCGCTGATGCTGACCGTCCGGCGAAGGTAGAAGTCGGCGCCGAGCTCCTTGTCCGGCCCACCGACGCCGACGATCAGATAATCGTCATTGACCCATTCCCACCAGTTGAGGTCGACGTCCTGGAGACCGACCAGCGAAAGATTGTCGGTTGCGACGTCGAAACGGTAGATCGCCAGCAGCTGCTGGCCGTGGTGGGCGATCAGCGCGGCGATCTTGGTGCCGTCCGGCGACAATTTCGGCCCGACGATGAAGGGCAGGCGGGCGAATTGCTCGACCGGGCGCGGCGGGGCGGGCTGGGCGACGGCAGGCGCCGCCGCGGCAAGCAGCAGCAGGAAAAGCAAAGCCCGCATCGAAATCCCCCCAAGTCCCCGCGGACCCTAGACCGACCGAATGAGGATGCAAGCGATCCGCCCGCACGGACCGGTGTTGACGCGAATCTCGGCCGCTTCGATGCTACAAAGCCATTTTTCACGAAGGACTCATCGATGCGCCCGCTCATCCTCGCTTTGCCCATCCTGATCCTCGCCGGCTGCAACTCCGGCGACGCCGCCGCGCAGGGGGCGCCGGGCAAGGCGCCCGGCCTGGTCGCGAGGAGCCAGCCCTTCCAGGTGGAGGAGGTGGCGCAATTCAGCGAGCCCTGGGCGATGGCCTTCCTGCCCGACGGGCTGCATGCGCTGATCACTGAGAAAAAGGGAGCGCTCAAGCTCTGGGACGTCGGCGCCGGCACCGCGGCCGACGTCGCTGGCGTGCCGGCGGTCGACTATGGCGGTCAGGGCGGCCTCGGCGACGTCGCCCTGCACCCGGATTTCGCCCGCAACCGCCTCGTCTATCTGAGCTGGGTGGAAGCGGGTCCGAACGATACGCGCGGCGCGGTCGTCGGCCGCGGCCGGCTGGTGACCGAAGGCGGCGCCGCCCGCCTCGACGGGCTGCAGGTGATCTGGCGCCAGACCCCCAAGCTCGACGGCCGCGGCCATTTCGGCCACCGCATCGCCTTCGCGCCCGACGGCAAGCTCTTCATCAGCTCGGGCGAGCGCCAGCATTTCGACCCGGCGCAGGACATGGCGGCCAATCTCGGCAAGATCGTCCGCCTGAACGACGATGGCTCAGTGCCGGCCGACAATCCCTTCGCGGGCCGCGGCGGAGTCACCGCCCAGATTTGGACATTGGGCCACCGCAACCCGCTCGGCATCAAGTTCGACGCCGGCGGGCGGCTGTGGGAAGTGGAGATGGGACCCCAGGGCGGCGACGAATTGAACCTGATCGAGCGGGGCAAGAATTACGGCTACCCCATTGTCTCCAACGGCGACCATTATGACGGGCGGCCGATCCCGGACCACCCGACCAGGCCCGAATTCGCCGCCCCCAAAATATGGTGGACGCCGGTCATCTCGCCCGGCGACTTCATCCTCTATTCGGGCTCGATGTTCCCCGAGTGGCGCGGCGACGCCCTCATCGCCGGCCTGTCGAGCCAGGCTCTGGTCCATGTCGACGTCGACGGCGCCGAGGCGCGCGAAGTGGAGCGCTGGCCGATGGGCCAGCGCATCCGCGAGGTCGAGGAGGGTCCGGACGGGTCCGTCTATCTGCTCGAGGACGGAGGCAATGGCCGGCTGCTGCGGCTGACGCCGGCGCGCTGACATTGACATATGCCATGGCCTATGCCAAAACCTCGCAATGGCAGCCGAACGTCAGGTCAAGCTCTTCCGCAACGGCCGCAACCAGGCGGTGCGCATCCCCCGGGAGTTCGAGCTGCCGGGAGAAGACGCCATCATGCGCAAGGAGGGCGAGCGGCTGGTCATCGAGGCGGCGGCGCGAAAGCGGACACTGGTCGAGATATTGGACTCGCTCGAAAACCTGGACGAGGAATTTCCGGAAATCGACGATCCGCCGCCCGAACCTGTCGACCTCGGCTTCTGATGCCTTTCCTGCTGGATACCAATATTGTTTCGGAGCTCGCTCGGCGCCCGCACGGCGCCGCCGCTGCCAGGCTCCGGTCGGTGCAGGCCGACATGTTGCTGACGAGCATCATCGTTGTCGGCGAGCTGGCGTTCGGACTGGCCAAGATGCCTTCCCCGAAAATGCATCGCCAGATCGTCGCCGTTTTGGAGGGGCTGGAGATCGCCGAGCTCGCGTCCCCCGTCGAAGAGCATTACGGGCGGATCAGAGCGCAACTCGAAGGCGCTGGAACGCCAATCGGCGCGAACGACTGCTGGATCGCCGCCCATGCGCTGGCGCTCGGCTGCACGCTCGTCACTGCAAACGAGCGCGAGTTCCGGCGGGTGCCCGACTTGCGGGTGGAGAACTGGCTCGCCTAGACCCGCCGGTAGCGGAAGTACCAGACTTCGCGGCCCTCGCGCCGGGCCTTGGCTTCGTAGCGGGTCTCCGGCCAGCCGCCGGGGCGGGTGAGGAAGTCCGTGGCGCTCTCCGCCTGCCATTTGAAATCGGTGCGCCCGGCCATCACCATCATCGCCCAGCGGCAATAGGTCGGATCGTCGGTGCCGAGGCGGAATTCGCCGCCCGGTTCCAGCTTGGCGGCGATCAGGTCGAGCGGGCCGGGATTGACCATCCGCCTTTTGGCGTGGCGCGCCTTGGGCCAGGGATCGGGGTGGAGCAGATAGACGAAGCGCAGGCCCGCGTCGGGCAGCCGCTCGAGCACGTCGAGCGCGTCGCCCATGTGGAGGCGGATATTGGCAAGATGCCTGTCGCGGACATGCTGGAGCGCGCCGACGACGCCGTTGAGGAACGGCTCGCAGCCGATGAAGCCGTGATCGGGCAGCAGATCGGCGCGGTAAGCCAGATGCTCGCCGCTGCCGAAGCCGATCTCCAGGTGGAGCGGGCGATCGCTCCCGAACAGGCCCGCCGCGCTGATCGGCCCCGTCTCGGGAACCGCTATCGCGGGCAGCAGCTCCTCGAGCAGCGCCTCCTGCCCCCGCCGCAGCTTGTGGCCCGAACGGCGGCCGTAGAGGCGGCGGATGGTCGTGGGATCGGCCATGGGCTCATGTTCCCCGGCGCAGGCCGGGGTCCAGCTGGGTCCCGGCTTGCGCCGGGACACATGCTAGAGCGCCTGCTTCAGCGCGTCGACCAGGTCGGTCTTTTCCCAGGTGAAGAGGTCGCCTTCCGGCTTGCGGCCGAAATGGCCGTAGGCGGCGGTCGGCACGTAGATCGGCTTGTTGAGGCCGAGATGGGTGCGGATGCCCTTGGGAGTGAGGCGGACGAGGTGGGGCAGCACCTGCTCGAGCCGGGACGCCTCGACGCCGTTGCCGGTGCCGTGCAGGTCGACGTAGAGCGACAAGGGCTCGGCGATGCCGATCGCGTAGGAAAGCTGGATCGTGCAGCGCGTCGCCAAGCCGGCGGCGACGATGTTCTTGGCGAGATAGCGGCTGACATAAGCGGCCGAGCGGTCGACCTTGGTCGGGTCCTTGCCGGAGAAGGCGCCGCCGCCATGGGGCGCCGCGCCGCCATAAGTGTCGACGATGATCTTGCGGCCGGTCAGCCCGGCGTCGCCGTCGGGGCCGCCGATCTCGAACAGGCCGGTCGGGTTGACGAAGATGTCGTCCTCGCCCGGCATCCAGCCCTGCGGCATGGTTTCGGCGAAGATGCCGGTGACGTAGTCGCGCAGCAGCGCCTGATCCATGCCCTTGGCGTGCTGGGTGGAGACGACCAGCTTGACCGCCCTGACCGGCTTGCCGTCGTCATAAGCGAGGGTAACCTGGCTCTTGGCGTCGGGCTCGAGGAAATCGACGGCGCCGCGGTGGCGGTCGAGCGCCAGCTTCTCGAGGATGCGGTGGGCGTAATAGAGCGTCGCCGGCATCAGGTCCGGAGTCTCGTCGCAGGCGAAGCCGAACATGATGCCCTGGTCGCCGGCGCCCTCGTCCTTGTTGCCGCTCTCGTCGACGCCAACCGCGATGTCCGCCGACTGGCCGTGCAGGTGGCAGGCGAAATCGGCATATTGCCAGTGGAAGCCGTGCTGCTCGTAGCCGATCCTTTTCACCGTCTCGCGCGCCGCTTTCTCGATCTCGTCGAGGGTGGGCGTCGCTTCTTCCCGGCAGCGCACCTCGCCGGCGAGGATGATGCGGTTGGTGGTGACCATCGTCTCGCACGCCACCCGCGCTTCCGGATCCCGGCCGATGAACAGGTCGACGACGGCGTCGGAAATCTGGTCGGCGACCTTGTCGGGATGGCCTTCCGAAACCGACTCGGAAGTGAACATGTAATTGCTGCGCATCAGGGAAACCGGCCTCTGGCTAAGCTGTGGTGGAAAACGGATATAAAGATATCCTTATGTCCGCGCCTAGCGTGCTTTGCCGCCGTCTGCAATAACGCGCCGCCGCCCCGGGATTGCAATCGCCAGCCCGGCAAGCAGGACCGCGAACAGCAGCGGAAGGATATTGCCGAGGCGGGCGAACAAAGTGGGAGGCCTGGCCGGGGGCAGCCGGGCGTCGATCACGCCGGCGGTGCGCCAGGGCAGGCTGTGCAGCAGGCGCCCGTCGGCGTCGATCACCGCCGAAATCCCGGTCGGGGTGGCGCGCAGCACCGGCAGCCCTTCCTCGATCGCCCGAAGGCGCGCCTGGGCAAGGTGCTGGGGCGGGCCCCAGGCGCCGAACCATGCGTCGTTGGAGGGGTTGAACAGGAAGTTCGGGCGGTTCTTCCGGTCGACCACCTCGCCGGAGAAGATGATCTCGTAGCACAGCTGGAAGCCGACCTTGCCGACCAGCGGCAGTTCGAGCGTGCGCGGGCCGGGGCCGGGATCGAAGTCGATGTCGCCGGGCGCGAGCCGCGACAGGCCGATGGCCGAGAGGAGCGGCCGCATCGGCAGATATTCGCCGTAGGGAACGAGGTGCGCCTTGTCGTAGCGGGCGAGGATGCGGCCGGCCCGATCCATCGCGAATATGCTGTTGGTGGCGCCGGTCGCGCGGACGCCGTCGCTCGAGCGGATGGCGATGCCGCCGGTCAGCAGCAGATCGCCGGGCCGGATCATGGTCCCAACCAGCCGGCGCAGCTCGGCCGCTTCCCGCTGCTGCGCCGGATCGGCCCGGCCTTCCTCCAGCGGATAGGTGATCGCCGCCTCGGGCCAGAGCAGCAGCCGGGGGCCTTCGACCGCGGCGCTCGACAGGCCTTGGAGCAGGCTCAGGTTGCGCTGGTCGAAATCGCGCCTCCATTTGTCCTGCTGGCCGATATTGGGCTGGACGATGCGAAGGGCGATGCCCGGCGGGCCGGAAGGGGCCTTGCCGGCAAAGGCGGCGAGGAGAGTGGCCAGCGCCAGCGCGGCAAGCACCGCTGCCGCGGAACGCCAGCGGCGGCGGAAGAGCAGCAGCAACAGCCCCGCGGCTATGACGGTCAGGCCCGAAAGGCCGTAGGTGCCGACCAAAGCGGCGAGCCGCGACACCGGCGTCGGCAGCAAAGCAACGCCGAGCGGATTCCAGGCGAAGCCGGTGAAGATCACGGCCCGCAGCCATTCGGTGACGATCCAGGCGGAGGCGAAGGCGAGGATCAGCCGGAGAGGATCGTGCCGTCCGTCCTTCCAGGCGAGGCCGGCCGCGGCGGCGGGGTAGATTGCGAGGTAGAGCGACAGCAGGACCACCGCGATCCAGCCGAGCCAGGCCGGCATCGCCGCCTGGTAGGTGAAGGCGGTGGCGATCCAGTTGAGGCCGAGGGCGAAATGGCCGACGCCGAACCACCAGCCGCGGGCGAGCGCGCTGCGCAGGCTTGGCGCCTGCTCGATCAGCCAGAACAGGGCGGCCAGCGCCGCCAGCGTCAGCGGCCAGAGCCCGACCGGCTGAAAGCCGCAGGCGGCGGCGAGGCCGGCGAGGAAGGCGAGGAGGAGCGGCTTCACCATATTGTCATTGCGAGCAGCGCAGCGGCGAAGCAATCCAGAAAGGCGCCGGCGCGCGGCGGGATTGCTTCGCTCCGCTCGCAATGACAATGGGTTGGACATGAGCCTTCCCCCCTTCCACCTCGCCTTCCCCGTCCACGATTTGGCGGCGGCGCGCGCCTTTTACGGAGGCCTGCTCGGCTGCCGCGAAGGGCGCAGCGCCGCGGAATGGGTCGACTTCGATTTCTTCGGACACCAGATCGTCGCGCATCTCGATCCGGCGATGGAGCCGGTGAAGCACCGCAATCCGGTCGACGGCCACGACGTGCCGGTGCCTCATTTCGGAGCGGTGCTGACGATGGCGGAGTGGCAGGCGCTGGCCGAGCGGCTTCGCGCGGCGCAAACGGCGTTCGTCATCGAGCCCGGAATCCGCTTCCGCGGCGAAGCGGGCGAGCAGGCGACGATGTTCTTCCTCGACCCGTCCGGCAACGCGCTGGAATTGAAGGCGATGCTGGACCCCGAAACATTGTTCCGGAAGGACTGAAATCCTCCCCCGCAGGGGAGGATTAGAAATTATTCGGCCGCGATCTCGAAATCGCTTTGGTGCGGCGAGGCCGCATATTCCGCGGCGAACCAGGCGGCGGTCAGCTCCAGCCCGCGCTGAAGCGGCACCCTCGGCTGCCAGCCGAGCAGTTCCCTGGCGCGGCCGATGTCGGGACAGCGGCGGCGGGGATCATCGGCCGGGAGCGGCCGGAAACTGATCTTCGAGGCGGAGCCGGTAAGCGCCAGCACGCGTTCGACGAGATCGCGGATACGAAGCTCGTCCGGATTGCCGAGGTTGACCGGACCGCTGGCCCGGCTGTCCATCAGCCGCACCAGCCCCTCGATCAGGTCGCTGACATAGCAGAAGCTGCGGGTCTGGGAGCCGTCGCCATGGATGGTGACGTCCTCGCCGGCAAGCGCCTGGCAGATCACGTTCGACACCACCCGTCCGTCGTCGCGGCGGACGCGGGGCCCGTAAGTGTTGAAGATGCGCGCGACGCGCACCTCCGCCCGGGCCCGGCGCTGATAGTCGAAGGCCAAGGCCTCGGCCGCCCTCTTGCCTTCGTCATAGCAGGCGCGGGGACCGGTGCAGTTGACCCAGCCCTGATAGCTTTCCGGCTGGGGGTGGGTCTCCGGGTCGCCATAGACCTCGCTGGTCGAGGTCAGCAGGAAGCGCGCCTTTTTCTCCTCGGCGAGGCGCAGCAGGTTGCGCGTGCCGACGACGTTGGTGAACATCGTATGCTCGGGATCCGCTTGGTAGTGGCGGGGCGAGGCCGCGCAGGCGAGATTGTAGATGTGGGTGAAGGGCAGCGCGCGGATCGAGGCGGGAAGGGGATCGATCACGTCCGCTTCCACGCAATCGAAGCGGGGGTCGCTTTCCAGATGCCTGAGGTTCTCCGGCCGGCCGGTTATGTAGCTGTCCAGGCAGACCACGGCGGCGCCTCGGGCTAGCAGGGCGTCGCACAGGTGGGAGCCGATAAAGCCGGCGCCCCCCGCCACCAGGGCCATTTTGTTTCGTCCGCCGTTCACGCCCGCCCCCCGATTCGGCCCTTTTTGACCTTCTTCTTCGACAAGAACAACAGTTTAGCTCGTTTCCGTTTGCGCGACCGGCTCGGCGCCGGGCCGAGCGCGGGTGCGTCGGCACTGGCCGAGCCCGCCAAAGCCCGCCAAAATCGGGCGAGTCGCGGGCTTGAAACGTCGGTCGGACGAGCGCGCGGCCCGGTCGCTGCATCACTTTTCGCTTGGGGCCCGAGCATTTAGCGCTTGCACCGCACCGCAACACCGGGCCAATAGGCCCTCCATGACGTTCTCAAATGACTGTGCCGACCTGGTCGAGCGCTGCGGCTTGGTGTATCGCCGGAGCAAGGCCGCCTGATGGCTCTCCATGATCCTTCCCGCATCAACGTTGCGATGGTCGGCGTCGGCAATTGCGCGTCGTCGCTGGTGCAGGGCCTTGCCCATTACCAAAATGGCGGCGCCAACGAGCAGATC
>Ga0184618_10000024_pt1 | contig 39703 bp, 30 predicted proteins | sample PLM0_30_b1_FD_133159 | JGI IMG/M metagenome (GOLD analysis project Ga0184618, IMG submission 133159) | Groundwater sediment microbial communities from an aquifer in East River, Colorado, USA - PLM0_30_b1 | ecosystem: Environmental > Terrestrial > Soil > Riparian zone | place: USA: East River...
ACGACGTGGATCAGGTCGGGAAGTCGGTGGCGACGGCGAAGCCGATCGGGTACTACTACCGCGCGGCCCAACCCGACAACGGGTCCGGCGTGGGCGGGTTCTACGACATCCTGGGACCGAACAGCTTCACCGTCGAGGACGCGAGCTACGCCAAGCTGCGCGAGGTCACGCTCTCGTATCACCTGGGGCGCGTGGCGGGCTCGGGTGACTGGGCGCTGAGCGTGGTGGGTCGCAATATCCTCACGCTGACCGGCTACCGGGGCTTCGACCCCGAGGTCGGGATTGCCGGGAACACGAACAATGACGTCAATGGCTCGCGGGCGTTGAACGCCGTCGATGCCTTTGTGTTCCCGAACCTGCGGACGTTTACGGTCCGCCTGTCCTCGAGCTTCTGAGACTGCGGGGCTGCCGCGGCGAGCGTCCGCTCGCCGCGGCGGCCCGCGTGGCGTCACCTTCGCCGGAGCGCACGCATATGAACAAGCGTTATCTGCTCGGTAGCATCCTGGTGCTCACCCTGGCCGCGTGCACGGATCCGCTCGCGGTGGCGAACAACAACAGCCCCGACCGGAACCGCACGTTCACGAACGCCGCGGATCTCGAGGTGTTCACGGCCAGCCTGTTCGCCGTCATGATCCAGAGCACGATCGGCGGCAGCAACGACGGTCTGCAGACCCAGATGTCGACTATGTCGATGGAGAACACCTCGACCCTCGCCAACTTCGCGATGGGTCCCCGGGGTGCCCTCCCGCGCAACACCATCAGCAATCAGCGCGGCAGTCAGGGGAGCGCGGGGAACTACCACGACTGGTTCCGCGGTCATCGGGCGGAACGCCAGGCGGCGCTCGCGCTCGGCGCGCTGAAGAACCTCCCGCTGAGCTCGCCTGCGGCCACCATCCGCGCCCGGGCCTTCGCGCGCCTGGTGCAGGGCATCGCGCTCGGCAACCTGTCGCTGGCGTACGATTCGGCGTCGATTCTTACCGAGAACGACAACCCCGAGGCCGACGCGGCCGTGGTGGTAGCGCTCTCGGGCTATCAGGCGGCCAACACCGCGGCGCTGCGTTATCTCGATTCGGCGATCGCGCTCGCCACGGCGAACCCGAGTACCGCGTTTCTTCCCAGCGTCGCCAACTTCTGGATCAACGGCGGCGCGTTCTCGTCGGACCAGTTCATCGCGCTCGCGCGCTCGTACAAGGCCAAATTCCGCGCCAACGTGGCGCGGACGCCGGCCGAGCGCGCCGCAGTAGTCTGGGACTCGGTCATCGCCGATGCCAACGCCGGCTACCAGACCGACTTCGCGCCACAGTTCGACCAGCCGAACGGCTGGGACGTGAGCTGGGTGGCCCAGCACTACACGACCGGCGCCGGGGCGTGGCATCAGATGTCGCAGTTCTGGTTGGGCATGGCCGACACGTCGGGTGGGTACGTCGCGTGGCTCAACACCAGCCCGAAGGGCGGGAGGGTGCCGTTCCTCGTGGTCACGCCCGACCGCCGCTTCCCGGGTGGCACGTCGCGGACACAGCAGGGCGCGGCCGCAGGGACCGGCAGCGCGGGACAGGCGTTCGCCAATACGCCGTACTTCCGGAACCGGCCCCCGGGCTCGGACGTCGCGGGGGATCCGCTCCAGGTCTCGATGTACGACTTCTGGCGCTCGCGCCAATGGCGGCAGGCGCTCCGGATCGGGCCGTATCCGATGATTACCGCTGCGGAGATCCGTTTGTTGGCTGCTGAGGGCTACCTGCGGCTCGGGGGGGGGGCCAACTTCGCGCAGGCGATCGACCGCATCAACGTCTCGCGCCGGGCCAAGGGCGTGTTGGACTCGATCCCCAACAGCATCGCGGACACGGTGACGCGCATCCCCGGCGGCAGTCACTGCGTGCCCCGGATCCCCGCTCCTCCGTACACGGCCCCATATACCACGATCTGCGGCAACGTGTGGGACGCCCTGAAGTGGGAGTACCGCATGGAGACCGCGTACACGGGCTACGGGAACTGGTACTTCCCGGCGCGGGGCTGGGGCGACCTGCCGCAGAACACCGCGACGCAATGGCCCGTGCCCTACCAAGAGATGGACGCGCGCCGCAAGCCGTTCTACGGATTCGGAGGCGGCGGTCCGTCCAGTTCGGCCCCGGGCAACTACGGGCTGTTCGTGGGAGGCGTGTACTAGCCATGGGCCGGCGCAGCATGACCCGCTGGTTGGAGGCCGGGCTGCTGCCCGGCCTCCTCGGGGCGTGCTACGTGTACCGGCCGGTCCCCGCGACCCCGCCGCCACAGGCCCGTGTCGCGGTCCTGTTGAGCGATGTCGGCCGCGTCGAGACGGCGCGGCAGATCGGGCCTGGGACGATGCGGGTCGAGGGGTCGTTGCTCGCCGCCACCGATTCCGGGTACCTGCTCGCCGTCTCGAGCGTCAAACCCATGAACCGTCCGTGGGTGCGGTGGAACGGGGAGCAGGTGAGCATGCGGCGCGACTACGTGGCGAACATGTACGAGCGCCGCCCGGCGCGCGGCCGCACCGCGTTGCTGATCGGTGGAGCGGCGTTTACGGTGCTCACCCTGATGGTCAACTTGAACATTTTCGGGTTCGGCGGGCTCGGCATCCCACTCATTCCTGGTGGCGGGGAGCCTGGAGACCAATAACTTCTTGAGGATGAGTGTGCCCATGACTCTACTTCGGTCCTTGGCCATCTGCGCGGTGGCGATCGCAGGTTTCGGTTGCACAAAGGATGCAACGTTCAACGAGCCGCTGCCCGATTACGCCGCGATCCACTGGGTGAACGCCGTCCCTGACACGGGGCAGCAGGACATCCGGATCATCGACATCGTCTCGAACGCCGCCCTGTTTGACGCGGACTTCCGCGGTGCGAACATGTTCTACCAGCCGATCGAGGCGGGATCGCGCACCGTCCGGTTCTTCAACAGCAGCCAGAACCCCGTCATCGCGAAGCAGATTCTCATAACCACGACGCTTGCCCTGACGGCGGACGTCGGCTACACCGTCATCCATGCCGGTTTCGCGCGCACCGGGGGAACGCCGGCACGGACGGTGCTCATCGTCCCCGACAACCCCGCTGCGCCGGCGGTTGCTGACGTGGGCGTGCGGTTCATCAACGCGGCCGCTGGCCTCGGGAATCTCGATTTCAACGTGCTTCGGAAGGCATCGGACACGCTGCCCGATGTGCCGCTGCGCGGCGCGGTGGCCTTCGGCGCGGCAGCCGCGTATGCGTCGGTCAAAGGGGATTCCATGCGCGTCTTCCATCCCCGGGCCGGCGTCGACAGCGTCGTGTTCTACGACACGTTGCGGGTGGTCGCGACCGCGGCGGGCACCAAGACGCCGATTCTGTTCACGGCGAACTTGCCCTTTGGGGCTCCCAACACCATTAACAGCAACGTCGAGCCCATCGCGGGCGCCGCGATCCCAGGCTCCGTGATCACCGCGGTCGCGGTGCCGCGTTCCGTTGCGGGCAGCCAGGCGCCACAGACGGCGGCGTTCCTCGTGCCTGCGGCAGTCATCCTGATCGACCGTCGTGCCGCGCAAATAACTCCCGCACCGTAGCGCGATGCGAGCCCAGCCGCCGCCGGCCCACAAGGGACGGCGGCGGTTTTGCGTTCAGGGCACGGGCTTCCATCGCGGCATGTTTTCGCTGCGGTTTTGATTGCCGGTGCGGGTGATCCGCGTCAGGCCGCTGCCGTCGGCGTTGGCGACCCAGATGTCGGCGTCGCAGTCGAACGCGAGCCGGAGGCCGTCCGGCGTCCACGACGGCAGCTCGCAGGGGGGCTCCGTCGGGCTGACCCGCACCGGGCTCGACCCGTCGGCGTTCATGACCCAGATGGCGAACCCCACGGTGTCGCGGTTCGACATGAACGCGATCTTCGACCCGTCGGGGGACCAGGCGGGCGTCAGGTCGCTGGCGGCATCGTTGGTGAGATTCACGACGTTCGCGCCCGTGGTGTCCATCACGTAGATCTCGCCGTTCGGGCTGTCGCGATCGGTGGCGAACGCGATCTTCGTGCCGTCGGGCGACCAGGCGGGCTGCGTCTCGTTCGTCGCGTCGGTCGTGAGACGCACGACGTCGCTCCCGTCGGTGCGCATCAGGTAGATGTCGTACTTGGCGCTGTCCCGGTCACTGACGAAGGCGATGCGGTTGCCGAGGGGCGACCAGGCGGGCTGCGCGTCCGCGAAGCCCGAGTCGTTCGTCAAGCGCGACACGGTGCGCCCGGCCAACGTGAGGGCGTAAATCTCGGTGTGCTGCGGGTCGTCGCGGTTCGACTCGAAGGCGAGCCGGGTGCCGTTGGGCGACCACGAGGGCCAAGAGTCGTAGGCCGTGAACAGGGTGAGGTCTTCGTCGCTCGACGCATCGGCGCTGAGCAGGAAGATGTCGTCGTTGCCGGCGAGTCCCCGGCTCACGTAGGCGACCGGATGGCCCGGCGGGAGCGGGGGCAGGGGGTTGTCTGGCTCCAGCGTACAGGCGGCGGCGAGGACGCAGGCGGCGGCGCCGAGACGACGAACGAGGGGCATGACGGCAGGCTCCGGGGTGTGGGGACAAGGAATTCTACGGCTCTCTTGCGGGCCCGCGCAACGCGCTTCACTATAGAACATTCCCTTGAGCCTGAGGAGGCGACGCATGTCGCAAACTTCCGTTCGCTGCATTCCTCACCTCCAGCGCAACATCATCATTCCCGGCCGATGTAGTCTGTAGCCGAGGCGCGGTCGCGTTGCACGGCCTTCCGGTCGCGAGACCGGCGGTTCGGGCTGTCCATGCATGTTCTTCGCGTGGTACGTGAAACCTCCAGTGAGGAAGCCGACTATGCGATTTTCCATTGGCAATACTTGCCTGCCTGTCGTGCTGGCCACCGCGCTGCTCGCGGGGCTGGCTAGTCCCGGGTGGGCGCAGCAGCGCGCTACCCTCCAGGGCACGGTGACCGACGGAGCGTCTGGAGCCCCGATTGCGGACGCGCGCCTGGTGATCGTGGGCACGCAGCTCCAGGGGGTCACCAACAACCGTGGCGGCTACCGGATCGCGGGCGTGCCCGCCGGAACCGTTACGGTGCAGGTCCGCCGGATCGGGTATAAGACGCTCGAAACCGCGGTGACGCTCGCCGAGGGTCAGGAGTTTACGGACGATTACAAGCTCACCGCATCGGTGGTGCTCCTCGAGGAAATCGTCGTCACGGGTACGGCGGGTGAGCAGCGCCGGCGCGCGCAGGCGGCCACGGTGTCGGAGATCAACGCCGCAGAGCTCCAGCAAGTCGCCCCGGTGACGGACGTGGCGGAGATCTTGCAATCCCGGGTACCGGGGGTGTCGGTGACGAGCGCCTCGGGGTCGGCGGGGACGTCGACGCAGATCCGGGTCCGGGGTGCGTCGTCGATCTCCCTGAGCAACGAGCCGCTCCTGTACATCGACGGAATCCGGGTAGCGAACGGAGCCAGCGCGCAGTGGACGACAGGTGGGCAGGCCTATGACCGTCTCAACGATCTCGATCCGGCGGACATCGAATCGATCGAGCTCGTCAAGGGGCCCGCGGCGGCGACACTGTACGGTGCCGACGCGTCCACCGGCGTGATCCAGGTGATCACGAAGCGCGGGCGTCCGGGTGCCGCACGCTTCACCCAGAGCGTGAACCTCGAATACAACTCCATCGATCGCAATTTCGAGCCGCGGACGAATTACGGCCGCTGCAGCGTGGCGAACGATACGACCGCCAACAACCTGCTCTGCTTTGGGAGGGGAGTGGGCACCCTGGTGAGCGACAACCCCTTGCTGCGGGAGAACGCTTTCCGGACCGGCCAAACGGCCGGGGTCGGCTGGACCGGCCGCGGGGGGGGGACGAACTACGGCTATTACACCTCGCTCAACAGGGAGAGCGAGGATGGCGTGCTGCCGAACAACGGGTTCGAGCGCTCGTCGGGTCGCGTGAACTTCAACTGGCTCCCCTCGGCGAACCTGACGCTCGATGTCGGGCTCGGTGTCACGCGCTCGCGCACCGACCTCCCCGATAACGACAACAACATTTTTGGCTGGCTGGGCAACGCGCAGTTGGGCTCGCCCACGTCGCGCACGGTAAACGGGACGGGGGCGAACGGCTGGTTCGGCATTCAACGGGACGTGGCCGCGATGAAGTTGATCGAGAACCAGCGGCAGACTCACCGCACCATCGGAACGATCACCGCCAACTGGGCGCCGAAGCCCTGGTTCACGCACCGCTTCACCGCCGGGCTCGACTGGTCGCGCGAAGAGGACCGCCGCTTCCTGCCGAGGAATGCGCGCGGATCCTACGCCGTGAACGTCGGCCAGATCCAGGAGGGACGGCGGGGGATCGAGCGTTATACCCTCGATTATCTCGGGAACATCGTGCGCGATCTGTCGCCCAGCATCGTGTCCAACCTCTCATTCGGCTTCCAGATCGTGCAGACGCGAGAAGAGATCGTGTTTGGGACGGGCGAGGGACTGGTCGTGAACAGCAACAACGTGGTCAGCTCCGCCGCGATCCGCTCCGGCGGCCAGGACTGGCAGCTCCAGCGGAACATTGGTTTCCTCGGCCAGTGGCAGGTGGGGTTGAACGACCGTCTCTACGGGCAGGTCGGCCTGCGGTTCGATAACGCGTCGTCGTTCGGTACGGCATCCAGCAACTGGGTGACGCTGCCGAAGATCGGCGTGTCGTGGGTCGCCAGTGAGGAGCCGTTCTGGAAGCTGGACGTCCTCAACACGCTGCGCCTGCGTGCGGCGTGGGGCTCAACCGGCCGAATTCCAGGGCCGGGTGCGTCTTTGAAATCGCTCGGGGCGCAGCCATCCGTGGAGAACGACGCGATCGCGCCGGGTGCCGTCCTGCAGAACCCCGGCAACCCGGGGCTGAAATTCGAACGGGGAGAAGAGTTCGAAGGCGGTTTCGATGCCGGCCTGTTCCAGGACCGCTTGGGTCTGGAGGTGACGTACTTCAGCAAGGTCAGCAAGGACCTCATCCTGCAGCAGCCGTTGCCGACGTCGAAGGGCTACACCCAGAATCCGTTCGTGAATATCGGAGCGATGGTCAACCGCGGATTCGAGATCGCGCTGAGAGCCATGCCCGTCAACACGCCGACCCTGTCGTGGGACGTCCGCTTGGGCGCCAATACGCTGCACAACGAAGTGACCGACATGGACACGATTCCGGCGTTCGGGACTCTGAACCGGGTCGAAGCGGGCATGCAGCTCGGCGCCTGGGTCACCAACCGCATTCTCAGCATCAATGATGCCACCGGTGTCGTGACGGTTACCGAGGGCCGGGAGTTCTTCGGTAACGTGCTCCCGACGTTCGAAGGCAACCTGTCCACCAACGTGACCCTATTCCGGAATGTGCGGCTGTACGGGTTGATCGATACGAAACGCGGCCATAAAGTCCGGAACAACACGGACTTCTTCCGCGAGACGCAGCTCGTGCGGAGCAACAACCGCCTGGATACGCTCCAGCTCAGCCGGCACGAGCGGCTGCGGCGCTACGGCAATCCCAACCCCTTACAACCGGCGTTCGTCACCCCGACCGGAGTTCCCAAGACCGTAAACGATGTGCAAGAGGCGTACATCCAGGATGCGGATTTCGTGCGCCTGCGGGAGCTATCACTGAGCTACACGATGCCGGAGCAATGGGCGCGGGCGTTCCGGGCGCAAACGGCGACGATCACGCTCGCCGGTCAGAATCTCGGTTTGTGGACCGATTATGAGGGGTTCGACCCCGAGGTCGTCTCCAACGCGAATGCGACCAACACGCTGGGAATCATCAACCGCGACGACTTCTTCACGCAGCCGCCCGTGCGGCGGTTCGTCTTCCGCGTCAACCTGACCTTCTGAAAGGAGCCTGGACCAATGCGGTACATCAATCGCGTAGCTGGCACCGCCGTCGCGGCCGGGGCTCTCCTCCTGGGCGCGTGCAGCAACTGGCTGTCGGTGGACAGTCCCAACGTCATCGACGACGCGCTCGTCGATCCGGTGAGAGACGCGGACATCCTCGCCCGGTCGGCGGAGCAGAACTTCGCCTCCGCCTACGGACACCTGATCGTCTACTCATCGTGGTTCGTGGGCGAGACCGACGTGTCCGAGACGTTCCCCACCCGGAATGAGTTCGGGCGGCGCAGTGTCGTCATCCAAAACGGGAGCCTCGATACCGACGTCTGGTTTCCGGTGTCCCAAACGGTTGCCTCGGCGTACAAGGTGTTGGACGCGCCTCTGCCCGATACCACCGCCAACATCAATTACACCCGCGCGGGACTGTTCCTCGCCTGGTCATACCTCTTCATGGCGGAGCAGTTCTGTCAGGGTGCCGTTCGCGGGGGGCCGCCATTGACGACGGCGGACATGCTCGACTCCGCAGCGAGCCACTTCACCCTCGCGATCTCACGCGGCCGCGCCGCCGGTGGTGCTGACGGCAACCTGCTGGCCAATTCCGGGTGGGTGGGCCTCGCGCGGACACATCTCCAGGCCGGGCGCCTCCCCGAGGCCATCACCGCCGCCGACTCCGTGCCTGCCGCCTTTGTTCAGAATCTGGACTACATGGACGATCTGGCGTCGCGCTTCCGGGTTGCCAACCGGATGTGGTTCTATGTGCGGGACCGGGGCTCGATTGCGGTCGCGCCGATCTGGCGGATCGGGCCGCAGCTCGCGCGCGGTGTCGTCCAGAATAGCGAGCCGCGGTTGCCGTGGATGCTTCCGCTCGCAACCGGCCCAACCGCATATGCCGCGCAGGATGGGTTTTACGCGAGCGATCGGGGGTTCGCCTACGCTGTCCAGCAGAAGTATCCTGGCTATAACACGCCGGTGCGGTTGGCCTCGAAGCTCGAGGCGGACTACATCAAGGCCGAGGCGCAGGGCACCGCGGCACAGCTGACCCTGATTGCCGCCCGACGGGCCGCGAACGGCCAGCCGGCGTACGGCGGCGGCAGCGGGGACCCCGATTCGGTGCGCACCGAGTTCTTCACGCAGAAGGGCTTCGACTTCTATCTGGAGGGCAAACGCCTCGGTGATTTCCGCCGCCACCCGACGAATATTATCGGCGTCCCGGTGGCCGGAGCAACATACTGGAAGCCGGGCTTCGCGCCGATCGGCAACCAGGTGTGTTATCCATTACCGATCAACGAAACGGACAACAATCCCAACTTCCCGTAGACGGTGAGATTGGGGACGACGACAGGGGAGGCTCGAGCTACCGGGCGATCACCGTGCCGGTCATTCCCGGATGCCGCGAGCAGTGGTAGGGAAAGGTTCCGGCGCTGTCGAACCGCACCTCGAACCACCATGTAGGCGCAAGGGAATCGCTCGACCACCGCGCGCTGTCCGAAACGATCGTGTGGTAGACGGTGCCCTGGTTGGTCCATCGCACGGGCAAGCCGACGGCGATCGTAACGGTATCGGGTCGGAAGAAGCTGTCCCGGGCGTCCACAAACACGGTTCCCGGTCGCACGCTCGTCAAGTCGTCGTTGTTCTGACAGGCGAGCGCGGCGAGCGCCGAGACGGCGCTCAGAAACCGCAGGACACGCGCGGTCTTCAAGAGGGAGGCTGTCGCGGCCGCTCGGCCGAGTGGGTCCAGATCGCGATCACGCCGCAATAGGCGCCGCTCGAATGAAACTCGATCGGCACGCGCGACGTGCCGCTGTAGACCTCGATCGCGGCGACATCCTCGGACTGGACGAGGTTGTTGATCCCGATGTCGCCGGCGACAGGGAATGCCACGCCATCGAGATAGTACAGCATCGGGCAAGGCCGCGTGCCGGACGTGCGGTCCGAGACAGCCTGGAAGCTGTTGCCCGAGGGGCCGCGAACGGGTTGCAGCCGGACGCCTGGGGCCCGCCGCAGCAGGTCGGTGAACATCCGCGGTTGTATTGCCGCGATCTCCGTACGCGTCAGAAAATACCCTGCGCCACGGCCGCGTCGTTCGTAGAACCCGCGCAGCAGCGCGGGCACGGCGGGCTCCCCTGCCACTTCGATTGTGGAGAGCTGCACGGCCTCGACGCCGAGCACGACCTCGACGTGCAGGGTCTCCCGCGGCGCGATCAGCACCTCGGACAGAATCGTCGCGTAGCCGAGCCTGCGTACCTCGAGCACCTGAAGCCCCGGCCGCACGCCCGCGAGGAGAAAGTGGCCGTCGGCACCCGTGAACACGACCAGCCGCCGGCCCACCACGCTGACCCGAGCCTGGCCCAGGGGCGTCTCATCTGTGGCCATGACCGTTCCCACGAGGGTCCCTAGCTGCTGCGCGGCCATGGGGAGCGGCCACAGGAGCAAGAGGAACGCCATTGGGTGCGGCAGGTGCGGGGGACGCATGAACGGCATCTTCACCCCAAGGGCCAGCCTACGAGGGGATGGTGCCGGCCCGTGGGCGCCTTGTCAAGGCTGCGCGCCGGGTCTTGCGGACTGCAACGGCGCGGGATACGATGGCGGCAAAGGGCGAACGCCGTTCACCAAATCTTCGCGCAGGAGGGCGGGACACATGAATGTCAAACTGTCTGGTCCGTGGTATGTCGGGCTCTTGCTGCTGGCGGCGGTGGCGCTGCCGGCCCCCGTTGCGGCCCAGGTGGGGACCGTCAGCGGGACGGTGACCGACCAGACCACCGGCCAGCCCATCGTCGGGGCGCGGGTGGGAGTCGTCGGCACGACGCTCATCACGCAGACCAACGCCGAGGGCCGTTACACACTCGCCCGCATTCCCGCCGGGCCCGTGACGCTGCGCGTGAGCGCGATCGGCTACGCCGCCGCCACGCCCGCCGTCACTGTGGCCTCGGGAGAGATCGTGGCTCAGAACATCGGTCTCAAGCTGCAACCGTTCTCGCTCGACGAGATCGTCGTGACGGCAACAGGGGAGCAAGCGAAGCGGGAGCTCGCGAACGCGGTCAGTACCGTCGGGGCGGACAATGTCGTCTCCAATGGCCCGATCGCGAACATGAACGATTTGCTGGGGGCGCGCATCCCCGGGGTCGAGGTGCTGCCGAGCGCGATCACGGGCGGTGGCGCGCGGATCCGGATCCGCGGCACCAACAGCCTGTCGCTCAACAACGAGCCGATCTACTACATCGACGGCATCCGCATGACGTCGGACGTGAACTCGTCCAGCATCGGCATCGGCGGCACCAACCCGAGCCGGGTGAACGACATCAACCCCGAGGAGATCGAGTCGTACGACGTCGTGAAGGGGCCGTCGGCTTCGACGCTGTACGGCACCGACGCGGCGAACGGTGTGATCGTGATCAAGACCAAGCGCGGGCGCGCCGGGAAGCCCACCTGGAACTTCTATAACGAGCTGGGGGTCATCGAGGACTACAATCAGTACCCCACGGCGTATCGCGGGTGGTACACGAATCCGCGAAGCACGATTCCCGATTCGAGCTCGCAGCCCGCGAACGGCGTGCAGTGCCTGCTGACCAGCGCTGCGCGGGCCCCCGCCGATCCGCTGTATTGCCGGCAGGACAGCGTGTCGCAGTTCAATCTGTTCGAAGACCCCGAGGCCTCGCCTAACGGCACCGGCTGGCGCGGCCAGAGCGGTCTGCAAGTGTCAGGCGGAACCGATGTCGCGCGCTATTTCATCTCGGGCGAATACGAGAAGGAGCTCGGCCTGCTCCGGATGCCGGACTTCGCGTGGAGCCGCATCGTGGCGGCGCGCCAGATCGCCGAGGTCCCCTACGAGCAGTACCGGCCGAATGCGCTGCGGCGCGCGAGTGTCCGGGCGAACCTCCAGGCAACCCTGAATCCGAACCTGGACGTCTCAGTGAGCTCCGGGTTCGTGTCGAGCAGCCAGCGCCTGCCGCAGACCGATAACAATACCACGGGGCTGCTGTCCAACGGGTTCGGCGGGCCGGGCAACAAGGACAACGGCCGCTTCGGCTACCGCATATTTACCCCTGACCAGTTCTTCTCCGAGACGGTGACGCAGAATATCAACCGCTTCATCGGAAGTATGACGGCCAACTGGCGTCCGCGCTCGTGGCTGTCGAGTCGCTTGGCGGGTGGCGTCGACTACACGAGTCGCGAGGACTGGGATCTCTGCCGCCAGGGAGAGTGCACGACGTTCGCTGGGAGCCTGGGATCTTCGTTACTGGGCTACAAGCAGGACAACCGCACGAACCTCGTCAACTATACGCTGGACGCGAATGCGGCGGCGAGTTACGGGCTCACGGCGGGGCTGCGCGCCAAGACCACCGTCGGGGTGCAGTACTTCCAGAGCGTGTTCGCCCGCAACGGCGCGTTCGGCGGGTACGAGCTCGTGGCGGGCGCCACGACGGTAGGGGCGGGCTCGATCCAACAGGCCGAGGAAGCGACGACCGAGTCCAAGACGATGGGCGCGTTCGTCGAGGAGCAGTTCACGTTCAACGATCGGTTATACGCCACCGCCGCGCTACGCGGAGACGACAATAGCGCCTTCGGCAAGGACTTCAAGGCGGTGTACTATCCGAAATTCGGCCTGTCCTGGATGATCTCCGAAGAAGGTTTCTTCCCCGCTGTGAGCTGGCTGTCGGAGCTGCGGCTGCGCGGCGCGCTCGGCGCGTCGGGCACGCAACCCGGCTCGACGGATGCGATTCCCTTCTACTCGCCGGCCATCGCCAGCGTGGATGGCTCGGATCGGGGCGCCCTCGTCTTTGCATCCATCGGCAACGACAGCTTGAAGCCGGAGCGCGCGCGGGAGCTCGAGCTCGGGTTCGAGTCGACGCTCCTGGACAGCCGGCTCCATGTCGAGTTCACCTACTTCAACAAGGTCACGAAGGATGCGCTGATCGCACGGCCCGTGCCTCCGTCGGCGGGGGCGACCGCCACACGGTTCGAGAACCTCGGCTCGGTTCGCAACCGCGGCGTGGAACTGCTTGTCAACGCGGCAGTTTTCACTCGGGCCGCGTTCAGTTGGGACCTGACGCTCAACAGCTCGTTTAATAGTAACAGGATCGAGGCGCTCGGCATTCCGACGATCGTCGGCGGCACCACTCGGCAGCAGGTCGGGTACCCGGTGGACGCGTGGTTCCAGCAGCCCTACACGTACAGCGACGTGGACGGCAACGGGATCATCACCGCCAACGAGATCGTCGTCGGCGACAGCGCCGTCTACATCGGGCCGAGCCAGCCGACGCGCGAGATCACCTTGATCAGCGGCTTCGACCTGTTCAACCGGAAGCTGCGGATCACCGGATCGTTCGACCACAAGGGCGGCCGCTATCAGCTGAACGGCACGGAGCGGATCCGGTGCGAGTCTCGCCTCAATTGCCAGGGGGAGATCGACCCGAGCGCGCCGCTCTGGATACAGGCGCGGTCCGTGGCCCTGCGCGAAACCGCCGCGCGCACCCAATACGGGTTCATCGAGAAGGCCGACTTCATCCGGTTCCGCGAGTTCTCGGCCACCTACCAGCTGCCGGACGCCTGGGCGCGTGGCGCGCATATGACCAAGGCGAGCGTCACGCTGGCTGCCCGGAACCTGTTCCTGATCACGGATTACTCGGGGATCGACCCGGAGAGCAACTATTTCTCGGGCGCGACGGGAATCCAGAGCGACTTCCAAACGCAGCCGCCGCCCACGTACTGGACGCTGCGCGTCAACCTCGGGTTCTAGGGGGCACCGACCATGACTCTATACAAGAGCTTCGCGCTCGTCGCTCTGGCTACGGCCGGGTCCCTTGGGGGCTGCGGTACGGACATCCTCGGCGTCACCGACCCGGACATCGTCCTCACGGCGAATTCGGCGTCCGGGGCCATCAACCTGAAGAACGGCGTGCTGCTGCGTCTCGCTCAGGCGCTGAATGGCGTTCAGGGACCGGATGCGTTCTTCGTCTATTCGGGCCTGGTCACCGACGAGTGGCGCTCGGGTGACACGTTCGTGCAGCGCAACAACCAGGATCAGCGGATCTGGGACCCGACGAACACGTTCAACGCGGATCCCTACCGCCGGCTCAACCGGGTGCGGGTCCAGGGTTTCGCAGCCATTCCAGCGCTGCGGCAGTACCTTCCCGACTCGGTGACGCTCGTAGGCCGGATGTTCGGGGTCGTGGCCTACGTGCAGGCCCTGATCGGCGAGAACTACTGCAACGGCACGCCGCTGAGTACCGTGGTGGGCACGACAGTCGTCTACGGCCAGCCGCTCAGCAACGATTCGCTGTTCGGGTTCGCGACGGCCATCGCCGACTCGGCGCTGGGGCAGGCGGCCATCGCGATCGCCCGCGGCGACTCCGCGCTGGCGAACCCCACGCCGGGCGACACCGCGCGCTATCGCCGGCTGCGGAACGAGGGGCTCCGCGTGCAGCGGCTTGCGGCCGTCGTGAAGGGACGCGCCCTGCTCGATCGCGGTCAGTTCGCCGCCGCGGCAGCGGCCGTGGCGGGCGTCCCCGATACCTTCAAGTTCCAGATCACCCACTCCACCGTCTCGAACACGAACCAGACCTTCGCCCTGAACAACAATGCGAAGCGCTATACCATGGTGGATGGCGAGGGCGTCGTCGGTCTCGACTTCATCTCCGCGAACGATCCGCGCCTGACGCGTGCGACCGGCACGAGCACCGCAAACGACCTGATCTTCGACAGCGCCTATCCGCTGTTCGTCACCCGGCAGGGGATCTGGTCTTCGACCGGCGCGGTATCGATCGTCACAGGGGTCGAAGCGCGTCTGATCGAGGCGGAGGTTCTCCTCCGGGCCGGGAGTAACGCGGCGTGGCTCACCGCGATCAATACGCTGCGGACCACGACCAACCTGTACCCCACCGCAATTACGGGATTCACACGTGGGCCGAATCTCACCGCCATCGCCGATACGTTCGCCGACAACGTGTCCCGGCAGAAGACGCACTTCCGGGAGCGCGCGTTCTGGATGTTCAGCACCGGCCACCGGCTGGGCGACCTGCGGCGCATGATGCGCCAGTACGCATTCCCCGCGGACAGCCTGTACCCCAGGGGCGGCTTCTTCAAGGGTGGGGCGTACGGTACCGCGCTGATGCTGCCGGTGCCGTCCGAGGAGCTCAACAATCCGAACTTCACGGGGTGCACCAACCTCAACCCGTGACGTGACGGACAAAACCCGACCGAAGGAGGTCTCGACGGCAGTAATTCAGGGACACCGGTTGGCGATTGCTGTATGTGTCGCTGCGCTGGCCTGCGCGCCGGCAACACGGACCGTGGGAACGGCGCCGTCGCGCCGCGTGCTGCTGGGGGATGAGATCCAGGCCGCGGCGGTCGCCACCGCCTACCAAGCGGTGGCCCGGTTGCGACCGGAGTGGCTGCAACGGCGCGGCCGGATCAGCGTGCGCGACCCCGGCGCCGGCGCGGTGATCGTGTATCTCAACGGGTTGCGCCAGGGCGGCGCGGGCGCGCTCGACGCCATCGCGGCGGATACGGTGCTCGAGATGGAGTACCTGAACGGCCAGGACGCGACGACGCGGTTTGGAACCGGACACGGGGGAGGAGTCATTCTCGTCAAGGTGCGGTGAGGTCGGGGTTGGTAAAAGAACAAGGGGGCGCGGAATGCTGCGCCCCCTTTTCTTTAGCCGTGCGACGCCTGCCCTTAGTCTACGATCGCGTCGGGCAGCACGTACTTGGCCGGGTCGGCCGGCTTGCCATTCACCCACACCTCGTAGTGGAGGTGGGGTCCGGTCGACAGCCCGGTCGAGCCAACCCATGCGATCGTCTGGCCGCGCTTCACGCGCTGGCCACGCGCCACCAGAATCTTGGAACAGTGCGCGTACCGCGTCACCAGGCCGTACCCATGGTCGAGCGTCAGCATGTTGCCGTAGCCTTCCACCCACTTCACCTCGGTCACCACGCCCGACGCCGGCGCCTCGATCTTTGCGTTCATCGGCGCCGACACGTCGATGCCCTCGTGCGGCCGTGCCAGGTGGAGGATCGGGTGCACGCGCTCGCGCGCGAACGCGCTGGTGAGCCACCCCTTGGTCGGCATGATGGAGGGCAGTGCCGCGAAGCGTGCCTGATGACTCGAAAGCGAGTCGTAGGCTTCGCCGATCGATCGCGTCAGGATGTTGGCGCGCCGCGTGAGCTGATCCATGTCGACGCGCGCAGCGAGCGCCTGCGCGCCGTTCGGCCCGGCCGCCGCCAGGCTATCCCGCTCCGACCATGCACCCGCCGGTCCGCCGATGCCCGCCTGCTGCACCCCGGCGTCCGTGGGCGCCAGGCCCGCGAGCAACCGCAGCCCCTGCTCCCGCTGGCTGAAGACGTTGAGGGTGTCGCGCAAGCCGACCAGCCGATCGCGCAGCCGCTGGATCTCGTCCGCGAGCAAACGATTCTCGCGCTCGAGTGCGCGGCTCCGCGTGACGCTCACACCGCGCGACAACGCGGCGCCGCCCATGACGAGAAGCAACAGCGCGACGACGCTGCCGATCCCCACCAGGGTCTTGACGACGGTCTGCGACAACTCGACGGCGCGGGACTTCCCCGAGCCGTGAGGGACCAGCATGACCGTCCAGCGGCGCTCTGCGTTCTTTCTCATAGGGGTTGCAAACGTACGCTCCACAATACGACTCCGTCAACCACGGCCCTGTGCGCCACATCACCGGGTGCCGGGCAACCCGCCTACCCCCCCCCCCCTTCGGGCTTGGGGAATAGGGGTGGGGGCTTTACGACCCGCTGGCCCGCGACCGCGAGACCGGCCAGGTCGGCGAACCCCACGCCGCCGAGCGGCCGCGGGGCGGGGGCGCCCAAGGCACCCCAGATCGCCTCGGCCTTGCCCGGGAGGAAGGGGGCGGCCAAGACCGCCAGCCGCGCGACCGTGCGCACCAGGTTCGCCAGTACGGTATCGAGCTCGGCGTCCTTCCCTTCTTTAGCCAGCTTCCACGGCGCCGTCTCCTCGACGTAGCGATTCGCGCGCGAAGCGAGCTCGATCAGCTGCGCCGCGCCGTCCTGGAGCGCCAGCGCGTCCATCGCTTGCGCGTACGCGCGCAGCGCGTCCTGTGCCGCGCGCTCGAGCGGCGTGTCCCAACCGCTCGGGTCCGAGGGGACGGTGCCGCCCCGATACCGCTCCACCATCGAGAGAGCGCGCGACACGAGGTTGCCGAACGTGTCGGCGAGGTCGGCGGTGTAGCGAACGTCGAACCGCTCCCACGTGAAGTTGCCGTCGCCCTCGAAGCCGACTTCGCGCAACAGGAAATACCGCAGTGCGTCGGCGCCGTGCCGCTCGATGGCGGTGGCGAGGCTGACGGCAGTGCCGGCAGTCTTGCTCATCTTGGTGCCCTCCCACTGGACGTACCCGTGCGCCCAGACGAGGCGCGGCAGTGCGAGGTCGGCGGCGAGCAGCATCGCCGGCCAGATGATGCAGTGGAACCGCGTGATGCCCTTGCCGATCACGTGGAGATCGGCGGGCCACAGCCGGTCGTAGCCCGGATCGGGAAAGCCGGTCGCGGAGAGGTAGTTGATGAGGGCATCGAACCAGACGTAGACCGTCTGTTCGGGATCGCCCGGAAAGGGGATCCCCCACGGGAGCCGCACGCGCGAAATGGAGATGTCCTGCAGGCCCTCCTCGAGGAGGCGCACGACCTCGTTGCGGCGGATCGCCGGCTCGACGCGGAAGGTGCCGGCGCCGATCAACTCGAGCAGCCGCTGACCGTAGGCGCTCAACCGGAAGAAGTGATTGCGCTCCTTGGTGGGGATCAGGTCGAGCGTGGGGTGTTCGACGCAGCGGCCGTTCACGATCTGCGCGCCCTGCTTGAACTCCTCGCAGCCCGTACAGTAGAGGCCCTCGTAATCGGCCACGAACAGGTCGTCGGGACGATGCTGCTGGATGCGCTCGAGCAAGGCGGCGACGCCGCGGGCATGGCGCGGCTCGGTGGTGCGAATCCAATCGTCGTGACTGCACCCGAGCCGGCGCCAGTAGTCGGCGAACGTGTGCGCCATCCGGTCCACCCAGGCCTGGGGCGCCACACCCGCACGCGCGGCCGCCTGGATCACGGACTGGCTGTGCTCGTCCATCCCCATCAGGAAGTGCACGCGGTCGCCGCGCAGCCGCCGGTAACGCGCGATGCAGTCGGCGCCGACCTTCTCGAGCGCGTGCCCGAGATGCGGGTCGCCGTTCGAGTAGTCGATCGCCGTCGTGACGTAAAACTTGCTCACCCCAGCTCAGCCTTGAGCTGCTCGAGCGACACGACGCGCGTGCTCCCGGCTTCGGACCGGAGGGTCACGCGCTCTCGGAAAATATCGATGGTGAGAACGCGCTCGAGACCTTCCGCGGTGCGGACCGCCTTCCCTTCCTTGGGAAAGCGCTTGCGCTGCTCGACGTAGAAGTCGTGCTCGTAGTGCAGGCAGCAGAGCAGGCGCCCGCACGGCCCGGAGATCTGCGTGGGGTTGAGCGAGAGCCCTTGATCCTTGGCCAGCGACAGGCTCACGGGCCGGCCTTCCGGCAGCCAGCTGGCGATGCACAGCTGGCGCCCGCACCGCCCGATGCCGTCCAGCCGCTTCGCCTCGTCGCGCGCGCCGATCTGCCGCAGCTCGATCCGGGTGCGAAACAGCCCCGCGAGATCGCGCACCAGGACCCGGAAATCGACGCGCTGCTCGGCGGTGAAGTAGACGGTGAGTTTGCGGCGGTCCCACTGCCACTCGGCGTCCGACACTTTCATCGGCAGGCCGTGGTCGTGCACCCGGTCGCGCACCTTGCGGCGCACATCGTCTTCCGTGCGGCGCAGGTCGCCCTCGATGCGGACGTCGTTCTCGGTCGCCCGCCGGACGATCGGGCGCTCGGCCTTGGCCGCGGGGTCTTCGCCGACGGCGCACCCGTGGCAGCGACCGCACTTCTTGAGCGCGCCCTCGCCCAGCGCGGACACGCGGCCGAAATCCTGACCTCGCTCCGCCTCCACGATCACGGGATCGTCGAGACGCAGGGGGGGGGCAGGGTCGGACGGCCAGATGTAATATCCCTTACGGTTCCCTTTGAACCGGACTTCGACGACGGATGTCAACTCATTTCTCGGTCAGCGCACCCATGGAAAGGTACTTCTCTTCGCGGCGTTTGAGGAGCTTGTCGATCTTCAGCTTGCGAAGCTGCCGCAGGTGGCGCTTCAGCGCCTCGCCCAGCGCCTCGGCCGCGGCGTCGGGATCGGCGTGAGCGCCGCCCGGCGGCTCGGGAATGATCTCATCGATCACCCCCAGACCAAGTAAGTCCTCCGCCGTGATCTTCAGGGCCTCCGCCGCGCGCTCGCGCTGGCTGGCGTCCTTCCACAGGATGGCGGCGCACCCCTCGGGCGAAATCACCGAGTAGACCGAGTTCTCGAGCATCACGACCCGGTCGGCGAGCCCGACGGCGAGGGCGCCGCCCGAGCCGCCTTCACCGATCACCGCCGTGATGATCGGCGTCCGCAGCCTGGCCATCTCGATCAGGCTGCGCGCGATCGCCTCGGCCTGGCCCCGCTCCTCGGCACCGAGCCCGGGGTAGGCGCCCGGCGTGTCCACCAGGGTGATCACCGGCGCGTCGAATTTCTCCGCGAGGTGCATCAGCCGCATCGCCTTGCGATAGCCCTCGGGATGCGCCATCCCGAAGTTGCGGCGCAGGTTCTCTTTGGTATCGCGCCCCTTCTGGTGGCCGATCGCCATGACGCTGGTACCGTCGAGCCGCGCCCAGCCGCCCACGATGGCGGGGTCGTCCCGGAACAGGCGGTCGCCGTGCAGCTCGACGAAGTCCGTGAAGACGGTGTTCAGGTAGTCGAGCGGGTAGGGCCGCTTGGGATGCCGTGCCACCTGCACCCGCTGCATCGGCGTGAGGCTCTGGTAGACCTCCGCGCGCAGCGCCGCCAGCTTGTCCTCGAGCGGGCGCAGCTCCTTCGTCACGTCCACCTTGTCCCCGGCGACGCGCTTCAGCTCCTCGATCTGGCGCTCCAGCTCGAGCAGCGGACGCTCGAAATCCAGGGTGTGCGTCGCCATAGGGTTCCCTACGCCCGTACCAGGTGGACTCCGTCGGCACCGAGCAGGTCGCGCAGCGCCGCCAGGAGATCGTCGGCCGCGTCTACCCGCAGGGAGCGGCTGCGCAGGCGGACCGTCGTCCCGTTCCGCTCGCTCCCATCGGCCCCCTCACCCCCCCACTCCACGAGCACCGGTGTGGCGCCTGGATGTGCTGCGCACAGGGCGGCGATCGCCCGGGCGGTCTCGGGCTCGGGGGGCCGTGCGGCGGTCCAGCGCAGCGCGACGCCGATCGCCCCGCTCCCCTTCAAGTCGGCCAGGGGGCGCGCCGCTTCGACGATGAACGGCGCCTGCTCCTCGCCGCGGTCGCGCGCGCTGTAGCTGCCGGTCAGCAGCAGCGCATCGTCGGTGTGGATCACCGTGTTCAGCCTCGCCCACGCCTCCGGGAACACCAACGCCTCCGCCGTGCCGTGAAAGTCTTCGAGGGTAAGCCGCGCGTACTCCGCCCCCGTCTTCTTCGAGGTCTGGCGCTTCACCACGGTCATGACGGCCGCGACGCTCACTTTCTGATCGGTCCAGACGCCCAGGGTGGCCGTCGTGCGCGTTCCGAAAAGCTCCACCTCCGTGCGGTACTTGGCGAGGGGGTGCCCGGAGATGAAGAACCCCAGCACCGCCTTCTCGCGGGCCAGCCGATCGTGCTCCGTCCAGGGCGGCACGTCGGGAAGCGGGGCTCGGGGCTCGGGGCTCGGGGTCTCGTCCCCGAAGAGCCCATGCTGGCCGCTAGTCCGTTCATGCTGCCGCACTTGGGCCTCGCCGAAGGCACTCTCGAGCGCCGCCACGAATTGGGCGCGCTGGCCCCGCAACGAGTCGCACGCGCCGGCGTCGACGAGCGACTCGATCACGCGCTTGTTGCAGAGCCGCAGGTCGATGCGATCACACAAGTCCACGAGCGAGCGATACGGCAGGGTGGCCCGGCCGGCGATGATCGACGCGATGGCGCCCTCGCCGACGTTCTTTACCGCACCCAGCCCAAATCGAATGCGGTGGTCGCCGACGACCGTGAACTTGAAGCCCGATTCGTTCACGTCCGGGGCCAGCACCTCGAGCCCCAACTCCCGCGCCTCGTTGATGTACTGCACCACCTTGTCGGTGTTGCCGATTTCCGACGACAGCAGGGCGGCCATGAACTCGGCGGGATAGTACGTCTTGAACCAGGCCGTCTGGTAGGAGAGCATCGAGTAGGCGACGGCGTGCGACTTGTTGAAGCCGTACCGCCCGAACGTCTCGATCTGCGCGGCGATATCCTCGACCACGCGCCGGTCGTGACCGCGCTCCACCGCGCGCTCCACGAAGTTCGTGAGCTCGGTCTGGATCAGCTCCTTGATCTTTTTCCCCACGGCCTTGCGCAGCACGTCGGCTTCGGCGAGCGAGTAGCCCGCCAGCACGTTGGCGATGCGCATCACCTGCTCCTGATAGGTGATGACCCCGTAGGTGGGTGTGAGGATCTCCTCCAGCGCGGGGTGGGGGTAGCGTACCTTCTCGCGGCCCAGTTTGCGGTTGATGAACACGAGGTGCATCCCCGTGTCGAGCGGCCCCGGCCGCATCAGCGCGTTCGTGGCCACGAGGTCGTCGAAGCGGTCGCACTTCATGTTGCGCAGGCAGTCGGTGGCGAGCGGCGACTCGAACTGGAAGATGCCGGCGGTCCGCCCCGAGCGGAGCAGCGCGTAGACTTTGGGGTCCTCGAGGTCGGGGCGGTCGAGATCCACCGTCACGCCGTGGCGGTCCGCGACCATGCGGGCCGCGTCGTGCAGCACGGTCAGGGTCTTGAGGCCGAGCAGGTCGATCTTCAGCATCCCGACCTTCTCGAGCGCCACCATGTCGTATTGCGTGATGATGGCGTCCGTATCCTGCGGCGCGAGGCAGACGGGCACGTAGTCGGCCAGCGGCCCGGGCGCGATGACGAGGCCCGCCGCATGGACCGAGGCGTGGCGCGCGAGCCCCTCGATGCGCGACCCCAGCTGGAGCACCTTGCGGATGCGCTCGTCCTGCGCCGCCGCCGCCTTGACCTCCGGCACCTTCTCCGCGGCTTCGCTGAGGGTCAGCGAGAACCCGGGGCCCGACGGAATCAGCTTGGTGATCCGATCCACGTCGCTCATCTCGACCCGGAGTGTGCGGGCGACGTCGCGGAAGGCGGCCCGGGCCTTGAGCGTCCCGAAGGTAATGATCTGGCCCACGGATTCGCGCCCGTAGCGCTCCCGCACATACTCGATCACCTCGCCGCGCCGCTCGAAGCAGAAATCGAGATCGATGTCGGGCATCGAGATGCGCTCGGGGTTCAGGAAGCGCTCGAACAGGAGGTCGAAGCGCAGCGGATCGACGGTCGTGATGCGCAGCGCGTAGGCGACGAGCGAGCCCGCCGCCGAGCCGCGGCCGGGGCCCACCGGAATCCCGCGGTCGCGGGCCGCCTTGATCAGGTCGTACACAATGAGGAAGTAGCCCGCGTAGCCGGTCGTTGCGATGACGTCCAGCTCGTACTGCAGCCGCTGCTCGACCGCCGGCGGCAACGGGTCGCCGTACCGCTCGGCGGCGCCCTGGCGCGCGAGATGGACGAGCAGCGCCTGGTCGCTCGCGAACTCCGCGGGCCGTGGATACTGGGGCAGGAAATAGCGTTTCTCGAAATCGAACTCGCACAGCTCCGCGACCCGTGCCGTCTCCGGCAGGACGTCGGGGCGATCCGGAAAGAGCGCCTGCATCTCCTGCTCCGACTTGACGTAGCTCTCCTGGCCGAAAAACCGGAACCGCTTCGGGTCGTCGAGATCCTTGCCGGTCCCGATGGCCAGCAGGACGTCGTGCGCCTCGGCGTCGTCCTTCTTGAGGTAGTGCGCGTCGTTCGTCGCCACGACCGGAATACCCAGCTCAGCGGCGAGCTGGAACATGCCGGCGCTCACCACCTTCTCGTCGGCGATGCCGTGGTCCTGCACTTCGAGCCAGAAGTTGCCCGGGAGCGTTTGGGCGAACCACGCCGCGCTCGCCTTGGCGGCCTCGTAATTCCCTTGGCGCAGGTACAGCGCGATCTCCCCCGACAGGCACGCCGCGAGCCCGACGAGACCCTCTTTGTGCTGCGCCAGGACCTCTTTGTCGATGCGCGGCCGACGGTAGTAGCCCTCGAGGAATCCGATGGAGGAGAGCTTGATCAGGTTCTGATATCCCGCGCGGTTCTTCGCGAGCAGGACGAGATGCGAGTAGGCGGCGGGGGCGTCCGCCGTCTTCTCGCGCGCGTGGCGGCTGCCGAACGCCAGGTAGGCCTCGAAGCCGAGGATCGGCCGGATCTTCCGGGCCTTGGCTTCCTCGTAGAACGACCAGGCCCCGTGGAGGTTACCGTGGTCGGTGATGGCCAGGGAGTCCATGCCCAACGCCTGGACCCGGTCGAGCAGTTCGGGGATCCGGTTCGCGCCGTCGAGGAGGGAGTACTCGCTATGCGTGTGGAGATGGACGAACGACATTCTCTGGATCAAGATATCGGCGCCTCCACGCATTGTCAAAACCGCAAGTGGCGCCGTATTTTGCGCCGTCATGTGGTGGGTGGCGCTCGCCTTCACGCTGGCCTTGATGGCCCTGTTTCGTCTCCTCACCGCCGCGGGGCCGCTCGAGGCGCGGGCAACGCTGGCGCTGGGATTCTTGATGCTCGTCGCGCACTTGGGCGGCGAGCTCGCCAAGCGGGTCCGCCTGCCGCGCATCACCGGCTTTCTGCTCACGGGGATCGCCGTGGGCCCGGCGTGGCTTGGCCTGGTACGCGGCGACGAAGTGGACGCACTGCGCTTCATCTCGGATGGTGCCGTTGCGCTGATCGCGTTCACCGCAGGGTCCCGACTCAACCTGGCGATGCTCCGCCAGGGCCGCGTCATGCTGGCACGGCTCACGCTCGGAGCGACGCTGCTTCCCTTCGCCACCGTGGCGGCGGTCGTACTGACGGTCTCGCCGTGGTTTCCCCTCACCGTGCACCAGCCCTTCGGCGACGCCATGGCCGTCGCGCTGGTCCTCGGGGTGATCGCCGCCGCGTCTTCCCCGGCGCTGACGATGGCTCTGATGGACGAGCTCAACGCGGGGACGGGCTCGTTGGCCCGCGCGGTGCTCAGTGTCAGCGTCGCCAAGGACGTCCTCGTCATCGTGCTGTTCACGCTGCTGCTGGCCAACGGCCGGCTGTTCATGAGCCCAGGGGCCTTGGTCCCCGATGTCGCCGGGCCCGCGCTGCTTCAAGTCGCGGGCTCCATCGCTGCCGGCGCCGCGCTCGGCTACGCCGTCGCCCGGTTCCTCGGCGTCATTGAACGGCATACGGCGCTCCTTCTCGTCGTGCTGGCGTTCTTTACGGCGGAACTGGCCCGCCTCGCAGGGCTGGAGACCATGCTGATTGCCGTCGCCGCGGGGTTCTACCTCGAGAACTTCGCTCCCGTCCAGGCGCAACGCCTACGAGGTGAGCTCAAGCAGGGCGCCCTGCCCGTGTACGTCGTCTTCTTCGCGCTCGCCGGGGCGGGGCTGCAGGTGGAGAGCCTCGCGGAGCTCTGGCCCTGGGTGCTGCTGCTCGTTGCGGTGCGGGCCCTGGGGCTGCGCCTGGGGACCCGGTGGGCGGCGCGCTCGGCGGAGGTGCCTGGTGATCTAGCGCACAACGCCTGGCTGGGGCTCGTCTCTCAGGCGGGGCTCGCGCTCGGCGTTGCCGCACTGGCGCGAGAGGCGTTTCCCGAATGGGGGGTCTCGCTGGAAACGCTCGTTGTGGCGATGATTGGGGTACACGAAATAGCGGGCCCGATCTGCTTTCGGCGGGCGTTGCGATTGGCCGGCGAAGTCACGGAGGAAGACCATGTTGCTGAGACGGTTGCGGCTGGCGAGCATAGCGTCCCTGTCGGTGGCAGCGGCGTGCACTGACAACATCGGTCCGACGGTTGGGCCCTGCGCCGTGGCGGATGGCTTCCCCCTGACCCTCGCGGTAGGGCAGTACTTCGCCGTATTCCCAACGGTCGATTCCGCGTGCGTCCGCTTTGGGGCCAACGCGTCGCCGGACACGGTGGAGTACCTGGTGGTCCCGCAGATCGTGACGGGCACGCCGGGCCTCACGACCGGGTTCCGGCTGCTGGGCAACAACCCGGCCGCGGCGGCGGTGACGGCGCAGCTCGTTTCGCCCGGCGGGTCACGGCGCGCGAGTACGGCGCGGCAGTTCGACGAGTTCCTGCGCCGTTCGGAACAGACACGGCGCTACGGATCAGAGCCGGTCAGCGTGGTCGCCAGCCCGCGGGTGGCGGCGACGCCGCCGGCGCCAGCGCCCCCGGCGCCCAACCGCGCATTCCGGGTGTTCTCGAGCCTCACCAGCACCCAGTTCACGACGGTGAATGCGGTGCTCAAGGTGGTGAAGACGCACGTCGCCATCTACGTGGATACGCTCGCGCCCCCGGGGGGTCTCAGCGACGCCGCCCTGGACTCGCTCGGCGACCTGTTCGACACCCGGCTCTACCCGATCGATACGACGGCGTTCGGCCGCGAGTCTGACGTCGACGGCAACGGTCTCGTGCTCGTCCTGATGACGCCGGTCGTGAACCGCTTCGTGAACCAGGCGCAGTGCGACACCGCGGGATACATCGCGGGATTCTTCTTCAGCTTCGACGTTGACCCCTTCTACGCCTCGAATCCGAACTCGAACAAGGCCGAGCTGTTCTACTCGCTCGTGCCCGATCCTGCGGGTACGCTGAGCTGTGCGCACGCGGATACCACGGTCAATAAGGTCGTGCCGGTGACGTTCATCCACGAATTCCAGCACATGATCAGCTTCAACGAGCACGCCTTGAAGCGGGGCGCGGTGACGGGGGAAGTGCTGTGGTTGAACGAGGGGATGTCGCATTTCGCCGAAGAGTTGGGTGGGCGATCTTACCTGCCCGACTCTGCCGCGTACCTCCGTTTCGCCATCGGCAACCTCTTCAACGCGTCCCAATATCTGGCCGATCCGGGCAGCACGATCCTGGTGACCAAGAGTGGCCTGGGCACGTTGGAGGAGCGGGGCGTGGAGTGGCTCTTCGTGCGCTACCTGGTCGACATGTTTGGCGACAGCCTGACGCGCAAGCTCAATCAGACGTCGCTCACGGGGGAGGCCAACATCGAGGCGCAGACCGGGCACCAGTTCGAGCTCCTGTCCAGTCGCTGGGCGCTCGCCAACTGGGTGTCCGATCTCCAAGTTCCGGGCTTCACCGCCGATTCCGTACTGCGCTACAAATCCGTCCAGCTCCGCGCGCAGTATGCCTCGCTGCACGCATCGCGGCCGGCGGCGTTCCCGGCGGTGTTCCCGCTCGTGCCCTCCACGAGTGCCGCCCAGACGGTGAGTCTCACCGGGACGCTGCGCGCCGGTTCGGCGATTTACCATCGAGCGTTCCAGGCGCCCGGCGCGGTACCGTTCGCCCTGCGCTTTATCTCGCAGAGCGGGTTTCCGCTGCCGCGCGCCTACGCTCCCCGGCTCAACGTGATCCGCATCCGCTGATGCGGGCGGCGGGGTTGGTCCTCGCCGCGCTGACCGCCCTGCTGGCTGATCGCCTGATCGCCCAGACCGAGGGGAGCGTCGTCGCGGCGCTCCCCGGGTCCACCCGCTCGGCGGCGCTGGGTGGCGCGGGCGCCGCTCTCGTCGGCGACGCCGGCGCGGTGTTCGCGAACCCCGCGGGCATCGCCACCATCCGCCGCCTCTCCGTCGAGGGATCCTACGAGCCGTATCTCGCGGGGACGGCGGTGTCGTCGGCGGCGGTCGCTTTGCGGGCGGGCCGCATCACGTGGGGATTCGGCGCCCAGGCACTCGACTACGGCGCCGAGCCGGAGATCGTCCCCGACCCGTCCACCGGCGGCCGTCGCGGCATGGGGACGGGCGCCAGTTTCCATCCGTACGAGGCGCTCGCGGTCTCGTCCGTCGTGTACCGTTGGGGGTTGATCGCCCTCGGGGTGTCGGCGAAGTACGATCGCCAACAGGTCGGCTCCGCGCTGAGCGACGCGTGGGCGGGGGACGCCGGGATGGCGATCGCCGTCTTCGACATCATGGCGCTGGGCGTCAGCGTCCAGAACCTGGGCGGCGACTTGGGCGGTGGAGCGCGGCTGCCGCGACGGACCCGCGCCGGCTTCACCCTCAATTACACGGATCCCCAGGGCGTCTTCCGCCTGCTCACCACCGTCGAAGCGCAGTGGCCGCGGGACCGGGCGGCGGTCTTCATCCAGGGCGTCGAGGCCGGTCTCGTGAAGGAGGGCGTCGGATTCGTCGGGCGCGTGGGGTACGCCACCCGCGCCGCGGTGACGGATGCGTCGCGGTTCACGTTCGGGGCGGGCGTGCTGGTCGGGGAGGGGCGCCTGCAGATGGACTACGCCTTCCAGGGTTACCAGGCGCTGGGTGGCGGCACGCATCGCGTCGGCGTGCGCTGGACCCCGTGACGGCGCCGATCGAGCGGGCGCGACCCCGGTGGGGCCGTCTCCTGCGGCGGGTCCTCGTGATCGTGCTCGGGGCGGGGGCCGGGATCGTGATCATCCTGCTGCTCGCCAGCGCCGAGGCCCGCTACGTCGCGCGCGCCGGTATCGAGGAAGCCCGGATTCTGCTCAAGCGCCGGTCGATCGCGAAGCTGCTCGCAGACTCCGCCACGCCCGCGGGGCTGCGCCAGCAGCTGCGGCTCGTGCTCGCGGCGCGCACCTTCGCCGCGGATTCCCTGGGCCTCGCGGTGGGCGCGACCTACACGACCTACGTGAACGTGGGGCGCGACACGTTATTGCTGGTCCTCTCGGCGAGCCGGCGCGAGAAGCTGCGCGAGGTCACGTGGACCTATCCGATCGTGGGTGTCGTGCCGTACAAGGGCTTCTTCTCTGCCACGCGGGCCCGCCGGGCGGGGGCGGAGCTCGAGGTGCAAGGACTCGACGTGTACCTGCGGCCTTCGGGCGCCTTCTCCACGCTCGGCTACTTCAGCGATCCGCTGTTCTCCACCGCCATGAGCCGGGACACGATGGAGCTCGTCGCGACCGTGCTGCACGAGCTGGCCCACAACACGCTGTACGTGAAGAGCCAGACGCCATTCAACGAGAGCTTCGCGAGCTTCGTGGGGTACCGCGGCGCCGAGGCGTTCTTCCGTTCGCGGCGCGACACGCTGGACGCCCGCCGTGCGGCGGCGCGGTGGCGTGACGAGCGCACCCTGGACGTGTTCTACGCCGAGTTGGCCCGGCGCCTCGATTCGGCCTACGCCGACTCCCCGACGGGCGATCGGCTCGAACGGGCGCGCACGACCCTGTTCACCTGGGCGCGCAGCCAGCTGTCCGGGACCGTCGGGCAGTCGCTCGAGACCTATGATTGGCGCTGGTTCGCGCGGACGCCGCTCAACAACGCGGTGATCATCGCGCAGCGGCTCTACCGGATGGACTTGAATCTGTTTGACGAGATCTACTTGCAGAACGGCGCGGACATCGCGGAGACGATTCGAGCGATTCAGGTTCGCGTGTTCACGCAGTCCGATCGCGACCCGTACCGGGCGCTGTACTCGAGGCCCGGGATGCGGGTGGAGTAAGACGGAAGGGCGGAAGGGCGGAAGGGCGGAAGGGTACTGCGGGGTCAGGTGCGAGGAATTGACACGCCTGGCAACGATTGGGTTATCGTGGCGGCACTGCGGGGCGTACGTTGTGGGCATGATGCCTTACGAGCGTTTCACCGCCTGGAAAGCCTGCCACGAGTTGGCTCTCGCGATCTATCGTGTATCGCGCTCGTTTCCAACTGACGAGCGCTATGGGCTGACGAGTCAGATGCGGCGAGCCGCGTTCTCCGCAGCCGCGAACATCGCGGAGGGCGCCGCCAAGAAAGGGAACGCCGAGTTTCGAAGGTATCTGGACATCGCTCTCGGCTCGCTCTCGGAACTCGCGTATGGCATTTTGTTGGCGAAGGACCTGGGCCTACTGGTCGGGAGTGATGGCCAGCAGCTCGAGGAGTTGCGTTCCAAAGCGGGAAAAATGACGTGGGGGCTCTACCGAGCCGTCGGCCGTAGGGCTGTGGGCGCTACGCGTGCAGCCGCCGCTGCGAGTTGATGTTGTGGTTTGCCCGTCCGCCCGTCCGCCATTCCGCCGTTCCGCCTAATTACCTCTCAGCCGCTCCGCCTCGGCCACCCGCTGCAACGCGATTCCATATGCCGCCGTTCGAAAGGCGACCGCCTTTGCCTTGGCGAGGTCCCGCACCGCGATGTAAGCCTTGGTGATCGTTGCTTTGAGCTCCTTGTTCACCTGCTCGTGCGTCCAGCGGTACTGCTGGAGGTTCTGCGCCCACTCGTAGTAGCTGACCGTGACGCCGCCGGCGTTGGCGAGGAAGTCCGGCAGGACCGCGATGCCGCGCTCCTCGAGGATCAGGTCGGCCGTAGGCGTCGTGGGCTCGTTCGCGCCCTCAACCACGACCTTGCAGTCGAGCCTGCGGGCGTTGCCCTCCTTGGTGATGACGCCCCCCAGCGCGGCCGGCACCAGCCATTCGCACGGCACCGCCCAGAGCTCGTCGTTCGTGATCCGCTTACCGCCTTTCCACTCTCCCACGGGGCGTCGCTGCGCCGCGTGCGCCAGCAGACCGGGAACGTCGAGGCCCTGCTCATTCCAGATCCCCCCCTCCACGTCGCTCACCGCAACCACCTTGGCGCCCGCTTCGACGTCGAGCAGCCGCGCGAGGTGTCCACCCACGTTGCCGAAGCCTTGAATCGCCACGCGGCTGCCCTTCACGGGGATGCCGAAGTCGCGGCCGTATTCCTCCATCACGTACATCACGCCACGTCCCGTCGCTTCCTCCCGACCCAGCGACCCGCCGAGCGAGACGGGCTTGCCGGTCACCACCGCCGGCGTGTAGCCCTGGCGGCTCGAGTACTCGTCGAGAATCCACGCCATCACCTGTGCGTTGGTGTTGACGTCCGGGGCGGGGATGTCGCGGTAGGGGCCGAGCACGATCGCGATGCGCTGGGTGAAGCGGCGCGTGAGGCGCTCCAGCTCGAGCTTCGACAGCTTCTTCGGGTCGACGGTCACGCCGCCCTTCGCTCCGCCGAAGGGGATGTCCATCAGCGCCGTCTTCCAGGTCATGATCGTCGCGAGACCGAGAACCTCGTCGTGATCCGCCTCGGGGTGGTAGCGGATCCCGCCCTTGCAGGGACCCCGCGCGCCGTTGTGCTGGATGCGGTAGCCCGTGAACACCTCGATGCGCCCGTCGTCCATCCGTACCGGGAACTCGACCGTCACCTCCCGGAAGGGCGCGAGGAGGATGCGGCGCATGTAACTCTCGAGGTTGATCAGGTTGGCGGCCCGCTCGAAGTGGCTGTGGGCGATCGCCTTCCCGGACATGGGGGCGCGCGGCGAGGAGGCGGTCGTGGGAGCCCGCTTTGGTCAGGCAGGGCGTAGCCGGCGGCCGGCCAAGCGGGCCCCCGGGTGCTGGGCTTCGGACAGCGCATGCACCGGGTTCGGGGCGCGCGCGCGGCGCTCCCCGCCGTCGGTCAAGACGCCGATGACGTCGATGGCCACGGTCGCCGCGGTCTCGCTGGGGTGCTCGAGGACCAGCACGAGCCCCGAGCCCTCCGCCGGGACGGCCGCGGCGAGCTTCGCCCACACCCGATCGGCGGGGGGGGGGGGGGGGGGGGGGCCAGCCACAACCACCGGGAGGGCGGCGGGATGGAGGGCCGGGGGCCCGGCAAGCGGCGCGCCGAGACGTTGGGCGAGATCGCTCCAGGCGGGCAAGGTCGGGCCCAGCGCGATCACCTGCCCAAACCGCCATCCCGAGTCCTCTGCCACCTCCGCGAACGTGGCGACCAGCGTCTCGTCACCCGGCGGGACCGGTCCGGCGTCCGGCGCGAGGACCAGCGTCCCGGTGTCGGCGAACCACCGCTCTGCGGGGCTCAGGTCCTCCGGTTTGCGCGGTGCGTAAAAGGCGTAGCGGCGTGTCGCGGCAATCTCCCGTTCGGCGTCGCTGCGCTGCTCGGGGTGCTCGGCGGCCTGCGCCGCGCCCTCGAACGCCACCTCCGCCGCCTGATAGCGCCCCGCGTCTCGCAGCACCCGGCCGCGCAGCTTCAGCGTCTCGGTGTGGGGCTCGAGCGCGAAGGCGCGGTCGAGCGCCAGCAGCGCGCGGTTCCTGTCCCCCAACCGGTACGCCGCCCAACCCAGCTCGTGCCAGACGAGGGCCAGGTCGGGATCGGCCTCGACGGCCTGCTCGAGGGCGGCCAGCGCGTCGGGGTAGCGGCCCAGCTCGACCAGCGCGGCGCCGCGCAAGGTCAGAGAGAACCCGGTCTGGCCGAACTGCATCCCGGCGCGATCGGCGAGCTGCAACGCTTCCTCCGTGCGTCCGCCGGCGCGCAGTAGCTCGAAGTACTCCGCCCAACACGCCTTCAGGTCGGGATGGGTCGAGAGCAGCTCGCGGTAGGCGGACTCCGCGTCGGCAGTGCGGCCCTCGCGCGCCAGCCAGCGCGCCCGCGCCATGGCTCGCTCGCTCGGCGCGTCGGGGAAGAGATCGTACGACGCGGTGGTCCGCATGGCCCTCAATCTACCCCCTGCCAACTCGCTGGCTAGCCGCCTACATTGTCGCCCCATGGACCGAGAGCGATTGTTGCGCGAGCTGAGCGAGTTCCTCCGAATTCCGTCGGTGTCCACGCTGCCCGCGCACAACGACGACTGTCGCGCGGCCGCTACGTGGGTGTCAGCGGAACTGCAGCGCCTGGGCTGCCGCGACGTCCAGTTCCTCGGCAGCGAGACGCATCCCGTCGTGTGGGGCGTCGGACCCGACGTGCCCGGTGCACCCACACTACTGATCTACGGTCACTATGACGTGCAGCCGCCCGACCCCATCGGCGAGTGGACCACGCCGCCGTTCGAGCCCGCGGTCCGAGGCGGCCGCCTCTACGCGCGCGGCGCCGCCGACGACAAGGGACAGGTCTTCTGCCTCCTCAAGGCGATCGAAGCGTCGGGCCGGCCGCCGATCAACTTCCGTTTTCTCATCGAGGGCGAGGAAGAGTTCGGCTCGAAGGTCCTCTTCGATCTCTTGAAGCGCGAGCCGCAGCGCACCAAGGCCGACGCCGTCCTGGTGGCCGATATGGCCTACGTCGCCCCGGGGTGGCCGGCCGTGTACACCGGCCTTCGCGGCCTCGCTTACGCCGAGATCACCGTGCGGACCGCCAAGAGCGATCTCCACTCGGGCGAATACGGCGGTGCCGCGCCGAACGCGCACGAAGAGCTGTGTCGCCTCCTCGGCCGGCTCAAGGGCGAGGACGGCCGCATCAATATCCCCGGCCTTTACGCTGCGGTAAAGCGACCCACCAAAGCGGAGCTGGCCGCCTGGAAAAAGCTGCCCTTCAAAGAGAAGGACTTCCTCGAGAAGCGGGTGCAGGCGAAACGCCTGACAGGGCTCAAGAAATACTCCGTGCAGGAGCGCCTCTGGGCACTGCCGACATTCGAAATCCACGGCATCCTTGGGGGGTTCACGGGGCAAGGGGCGAAGACGGTCATTCCCGCTGAGGCGACCGCGAAAGTCAGCCTCCGGCTCGTGCCGAACCAGAAGCTCAAGACGGTGCAACAACAGCTCGCGGCCGCCGTGCGGCGCCTCGCGCCGAAGTACGTCACGGCGAGCGTGCATTTCCTCCACGGCGCGGACCCCGCGCAGATCGAGCTGGACCATCCGGCGTTCGAGCGGCTCGATCGGGCGTTCAAGGAAGTCGTGGGGCGGGGGACGACGCCGGCGCGCGCGGGGGGATCGATCCCCGTGGTGCCGGCGCTCGGCGCCGCCGGGGCCCCCGTGCTCTTGACCGGGATCGGCCTGCCCGACGATCGGCTCCACGCTCCCGACGAGAAGCTCGATCTCAAGCAGCTGTGGGACGGCATCGAGGTGTTCCGGCGGTTCTACGCGCTCCTGGGGGGGGGGGGCAATAACCGCCTGATGTGACGCCGTGCACAACGTCGCTGCTCGGTCGTCTCTTATATTCGCATGACTATGCACCGCGCACTCTACTTCGCCGGCTTCGGCTACCTCGCTATCTGCGGGGCCGTGATCCTCGGCCACCGGAAGCCGGGACGCGGCAGTGAGCCCGCCCAGACCGCCGTGCGGTTCGACGGGCCGGCCCAGGCGTGGTTCGCCGCGATGAAGCCGTATTGCAACGCCGTGGAGGCCGAGCTGGCGCAGCGCCAGCACCCGGCGCCGCAGAACGTCGAGGGGCAAGGGTTCAGCGCCGCGTGCTACGCGCTCGGCGGCAAGCTCGACCTGGCCCGCGCCGTGATCGACCGGCTACCCAGCGCAGATCGCGCGCGCGCGGCCGGCGTCGTGTTCGAGGTCGCGCACCCCGTAGCGGACGCCGGCGACGACCGCTCGGCCGGCCCGATCATGGAGCTCGTCGTCGACTATTGGCCGAACCACTATATGGCCCTGTATCACGCGGGCATGTCCGAGTACGCCTTGGGCCAGCCCGCCCTCGCCCGAACGCACCTGGAATCCTTCCTCACCAACTACACACAGGACGACGGGTGGACGCGGAACGCGCGGGACGTGCTCGCGCGCCTCCGCTAGCGCCCCCCCCCTTCCACCGGTGGCCGACCCCACCTACCTCGCGGCCGGCGTGGTCCTGCAGGACCGCTACGAGATCACGCAGGAGATCGGGCGCGGCGGGTACTCGGTGGTCTACCGCGCGCGGGACCGGCGCGTCGGCGCGGATGTGGCGATCAAGCTCCTCGTCCCCCCGCCCGCCGCCGCGCGTCTGGCGCGCGAACGGCTGCGCCGCGAAGTGCAGGCGGTTCGGCAGATCAGCCATTCCAACATCGTTGCCGTGTATGATGTGGCCGACGATGGACCGTGGAGCTTTGTCGTGATGGAGTACGTCGCCGGGCCCGACCTCGCCGTTCGCATACGCGATCGCGGCCCGTTCGATGCGACGGCCGCCGCGCGTCTAGGCGGGGAGATCGCCTCGGCGCTCGAAGCCGCACACCGCCACGGCATCCTCCATCGCGACGTCAAGCCACACAACATCCTGCTCGCCCCGGACGGTCGCGCGCGGCTCACGGACTTCGGCTCCGCGCGGCTCGCGGGACAGGAGACCGTCACCCAGACCGGAGGGCTCGTCGGCACGCTGGACTACTCGGCGCCCGAAGTGCTGGCCGGAGGCCGCGGCGACACCCGCGCCGACGAGTATGCCCTCGGCGTGACGTTGTACTACGCGCTCACCGGCGAGCTGCCCGCGCGGCCCGGCCCGCGCGGGGCCGTGGCCGACGGCCATCGCCCCCGGCGCCGGCGGCCGGACGTCCCGCCCTGGCTCGATCAAGTCATCGGCCAAGCGACGATGCCGGATCCCGACGACCGCTTTCCCGCCGTCTCACTGCTCGCCGCCGCACTCGAGGCGCGGGGCGACGGGACGGCGACGGCGCCAGTCTCCCTCGCCAAGGGTCGCTGCGCGATGTGCCGCGCCCCCGACCCATTCGGGATCGGAGTCTGCCCGCGGTGCGCGCGTCGCGCGGGAGCGGGCGATGACATTCTCGTCTTTCTGGAGCGCACGACCCCGGGACCGGCGCGCCGTGCGGTGCGCGAAGCCCTCGAGGAACGTCTCGGCGGCAGCGCGTCGGCCGCGGCGTGCGAGGCCGCCGTCGCCGTCGAGCGTCCGCTCCTCCGCGTGCCCGCCGAGGCGGGGGCTCGGGTGGTGGAGCTGCTGGAGGCCCAGGGGCTGCCCGCACGAGTGGAGGCGCGCGGAGCCCCGTGGCGGGCCGCGGTGCCGCCGCCCATCGCCGTGCTCGCGGGCGTGGTCGCCGCTGGTGGGTTCATCGCGGGACTGGCCGGTGCGGCTCCCGTGCTGCTCGTCACCAGTCCGGCCGTGGCGGCCGTCCTCGCGGGACTCGCCGCCCTCGGCCGCCGGACGCCGGTCTGGAACCCGCCGTCGATCGCTCGATCGCCCCTGGCTCCGGAGGCCGAGGCGACGGCGGTCCGCGCGCTGGCGACGCTGCCGGCCGGTCACGCCCGGGCGCTGCTCCTGGATCTCCTGCGGCGGGCGGCCGCGGTCACCGCGGCCGCGGACCGCGTCGGCCCGCTCGTGGTCGCGGCCTGCGCCGCCGCCCACGATCTAGCGATGCTCGAGGAGCATCTCGCGGCCTTCGATGCCCGGCGGGACCGCCTCGCGGAGGCGCCGGCCGGCTGGGTCGATGCGCTGAGCCGCTGCGAGCGAGGCAGGGACTTGCTCACGCAGCGCCTGCTCGACGCCAGCGCCACGCTGAGCCGGCTGCAGGCGGGGGCGGTGGGGGAGGGGGAGGCGCGTGGCGATACGATCACCGAGTTGGCGCGGGATCTCGACGCGGAGGGCCGGCGCCAGGTGGAGGCGGCGCGTGAGGTGGCCGAGCTGCTGGCCTAGCCGCGCGTCTTGCTGAGATTCCGGAACCTATTGATTTCGTGCTGAGTCAGCCCGCGCCCACCGTAACGCTCCTCCGTCCATGGATCTCCGCGCATGTGGTAGCCGTTTTGCTCCCAGAAGCCGGGCAGGTCTTCATCGAGCAGCTCGAAGCCGCGCACCCACTTGGCGCTCTTCCACAGATACAGATGCGGCACCAGCAGCCGCGCCGGCCAGCCGTGCTCCGGCGTCAGCCATTCGCCGCCCCACTTCAGCGCGATGAGGTTGTCTGGCCGATCGAGATCGGCGAGCGGCAGATTCGTGGTGAACCCTTGCTCGGCGACGACCAGGCAAAACTTGGCCGCGGCCTTCAGTCCGGCGCGCTCGAGCAGCAGGTGCACCGACACGCCCTCGAAGCTGTTGTCGAGCCGGCTCCAGGTCGTGACGCAGTGCATATCGCATGTCACCGTCTTGCGCGGCAGCGCGAGCAGCTCGTCGTACGTGATCGAGAACGGCCGGTCCACCAGGCCCGACACCATGAACGTCCACGTAGTGGTGTCGACGCGGGGCACGTTGCCGTAGTGCAGCACGGGCCACTTGGTGGTGAGGATCTGGCCGGGGGGGACACGGACTGAGGAAGAGGACACGAATCTAGGTTTGTGAATCCGTGGGCTGAAGCCCCGGCTCGGCCACTACTGGCGTCCTTAAGGACGCGTTCCCTGGCCGAGCCGGCCCTTCAGGGCACGGTAAAACCGTGACGCCGAACGTTTCAATGAAACCCTGAACCACCGCCGCCACCGTCTCATCCCAAAGCGACGTTTCCCGTTTCCCGTTTCCTCTCTCCCGCTCGATCGACGTCATCACCACCCCTGGAATCCCACACGGCACAATCCGGTCGAAGTACGAGAGGTCGGTCGTGACGTTGAGGGCGAAGCCGTGCCAGGTGACCCATTGCTTCACGTGGACGCCGATGCTCGCGATCTTTCGTCCGCCCGTCCACACGCCCGTGTATCCGGGGTTGCGGTCCGCCGCAATGCCGAGCGTGCGTAGCGCGTCGATCAGCGCCTGCTCGAGCGCGCGCAGGTACCAGTGAAGGTCCTGCTTGTAACCGGTGAGGTCCAGGATAGGGTAGCCGACGAGCTGGCCGGGGCCGTGGAACGTCACGTCGCCGCCGCGCTCGACCTCGAACACGTCCACGCCGGCGGAGGGCAGCACGTGCGTGTCTCGTGAATTGCGGCCGAGGGTGAGCACGGGGGGATGCTCGAGCAGGAGGAGCATGTCATGCGGGATGCGCGCCTCGATGCGGGCCTGCGCGAGGTCGCGCTGCCACGCGAGCGCTTCGGCATAGGGAACGACGCCCGCCTGAACGACCTGCAGCACCCGGCCGCTCACACGCCGCTTCCCTTGACCGCCCATTGGCTGCCCAGTATGCCGAGGGCCAGACTCGCGCACCCCCACAGGAGGAGACCGACGACGTCACCCAACCCGTAGGCCAAGGCGGCGAGGAAGCCAACCAACAGGGCGCCGATCGCGGCCAATACCGCAATCACGCCGCGCTGCCAGATGTTGTCGATCGCCCGGCTGCGAACCCAGCCGAAGAACGCACCCAGCGCGAGACCGGCGCCCACGCCCGTCCACAGGGGGTCCTCGCCGACGAAGCGCCAGTACACCGGGTCCACCCGTTCGCGCAGCACCGACACGACGCCTTGCGCCAGGGTGATCGTGGCGCCACCCAAACCGACACCCGTGGCGAGCGCCCCGAGGCCGATGGCGAGCGGGTCCTTCGCAGGAGCGGGATCGGTCAAATGTGTAGCACCCGGCCGAGCGAATCGAGCGCCGCCTCGGCCACCGCTTCCGACATCGTCGGGTGCGCGTGAATGGCGAGATCGACCTCCTCGACCGTGTATTCGTTCTCGCGGGCCACGGCCAGCTCGTGAATGATCTCCGAAGCGTGCCCACCGACGATGTGCGCGCCGAGGATCTCGCCGTACTTCTTGTCGCGGAGGATCTTCACGAACCCTTCGGTCTCCCCGGTGCCGCGGGCCCGGCCGTTCGCCGAGAAGGGAAACCGTCCGGCCACGTAATCGAGCTTCTTCTCCTTGCACTGATCTTCGGTGAGCCCGATGCTCGCCACCTCGGGGTGGCAATAGGTGACGCTCGGCACGTTGTCGTACTTGATGGTGTGCGGCTTGCGGCCGGCGATCAGCTCGGCGACGGTCACCCCCTCGCGGGACCCCTTGTGTGCCAGCATCGGCGGCCCCGCGACGTCGCCGATGGCGTAATAGCCCGGCGCCGTGGTCTGGAGATTCTTGTCGACCTTGATGAAGCCGCGGTCGGTGATCTGGATGCCGCACTCCGCGAGGCCCACGTTCTCCGTGTTCACCGCGCGGCCCGCCGCCATCAGCACCACCGCGACCGTCACCTGCTTCTTCTCGCCGCCCGCCTCGACGTCCAGCGTGACTTTGTCCTTCGCGACGGTCGCCTTCGTCACCTTGGCGCCGGCAATCACGTCGATCCCGCGCTTCTTGTAGCTCTTGGCAAGGGCATCGGACGCCTCGGCGTCCTCGAGCGGCAGGATGCGGGGCAAGGCCTCGATCAGGGTGATCTGCACGCCGAACGCGTTGAAGATGTCGGCGAACTCCATCCCGACGGCGCCGGCGCCGACAATCGCCAATGACGCGGGCACCTTTTCCATCAGTAGTGCTTCATCCGAGGAGATCACCGTCGTCTTGTTGATCTCGAGCCCGATCTGGGGGATCCCCTTCACCCGCGAGCCAGTGGCGATCACGACGGCCTTCTTCGCCTCGTAGACGTCCCCGCCGACCTTGACCTTCCTGCCGGGCTGGAGCACGCCGCTCCCCTTCACGACAGTGACCTTGTTCTTCTTCATCAGGAACTCGACGCCTTTCGAGTTCTGATCGCTCACCCGGCGGGAGCGTTTCATCGCCACGCCGTAGTCGGTTTTGACGCTTCCCACCTCGACGCCGAAGTCCTTCGACTCCTTGAGCAGGCTCGCGATGTATGCCGAGTGAAGCAGAGCCTTGGTGGGGATGCAGCCGATGTTCACGCACACCCCGCCGAGCTTCTCGCGCTCCACGACGGCGACGGTCAGGCCGAGCTGGGCGGAACGGATCGCGGCCACGTAGCCGGCGGGACCGCCGCCCAGAATGACGACATCGAAGGTATTCGCCACAGGATCCTCTTAGAGAAGCATGGCCAGCGGGTTTTCGAGCATTTGCTTGAGAGTCTTCAGGTACTGCGCCCCCGTCGCACCGTCGATCACGCGATGGTCGCAGCTCATCGTCAGGCGCAGGCGGCGCCGTACCACCACCTGCTCCCCCTCGGCGACGGGCTTCGGGACGATCGAGCCGACGGCGATGATCCCCGCCTCGGGTGGGTTAATCACGGCCGTGAACTGGTCGATGTCGAACATGCCGAGGTTCGAGACGCTGAACGTCGAGCCGGTGTACTCCTCAGGCCTGAGCCGCCGGTTCCGCGCTTTCTGCGCGAGGTCCCGCGCCTCGGCGCCGATCTCCGCCAGCGTCTTCCGGTCGGCATCGCGAATCACGGGGGTGATCAAGCCGTCGTCCACCGCCACCGCCATCCCGAGATGCACCTCGTTCCAGTAACGGATGTGGTCCTCCTGGAACCAGGCGTTGCATGCGCGGTGCTTGGTGAGCGCGAGGGCGACTGCCTTGATCACGATGTCGTTGAAGGAGACCTTGCCTTGGTCGCCGAGCTGCCGATTCAGCGCGTCACGCGACTCCGCGGCCCGCTCCATGTCCACTTCGGTCGTGAGGAAGAAGTGGGGGATCGGGCCGAGGGACGTCGCCAGGCGCTTCGCGATCGTCTTGCGGATCTGGGTCAGGGGAACGTCCTCAAAAGGCGTGCGCAGTGCGCCGGGCGCCGTGCGCGGGACGACGGGTGCCGCGGGCAGGGCAGCTGGCGCGGGTGCGGCGGCGGGCGCGCTGCGGGCGGCGGCTTCGAGGTCGCGCTTGACGACTCGGCCTCCGGGCCCGGACCCCGCCACGAGCTTCAGGTCAACGCCGGACTCCTTGGCGATTCGCTTGGCCAAGGGCGAGGCCTTCACACCCGCGACGGCGGCGGCAGGCGGCGCGGTGGTGGGTTCCGGCGCACTGCGCACCGCGGACTGCGCACCTTGCTGAGCGGCCGGTGCTGGCTCACCGCCGTCGACGTTCTCGCCCGGCTTGCCGATGTACGCTACTACGTTGCCCACCGGCACCGTACTCCCCTCGGACACCATCACCTTGATCAGCTGGCCATCCGCCCGGGCGACGAGCTCCATGACTGCTTTGTCAGTCTCCACTTCGGCGAGGGTGTCGCCTGTCTTCACGGCGTCGCCCTCGCGCTTCGTCCATTTGACGAGGCGGCCTTCCTCCATCGTGGGCGACAGCGCCTCCATGTGAACCTTGGTGGCCATGTGGGGGGGGGGGGGGGGGGGGGGGTAACCGGGGGAGAGGGCCCGGCCGGCCGGCGGCGGCGCCCTTTTGGGGGGCGGCTTTGGGGGGGGGC
>Ga0184618_10000025_pt1 | contig 39052 bp, 32 predicted proteins | sample PLM0_30_b1_FD_133159 | JGI IMG/M metagenome (GOLD analysis project Ga0184618, IMG submission 133159) | Groundwater sediment microbial communities from an aquifer in East River, Colorado, USA - PLM0_30_b1 | ecosystem: Environmental > Terrestrial > Soil > Riparian zone | place: USA: East River...
ATGCCTTCATCCTCGCGCAGATGGGCGGCGCGGAGTGAAGGCCTTCGAGCGGGAGATCACCGCTCGGGCCGAGGACATTGACGAGCTCGGCCATGTCAACAATGCCGCCTGGGTGCGCTGGATCCAGGACATGGCGACGGCGCACTGGCATGCGGTTGCCGATCCGGCCCATGTCGAGGCCTATATCTGGGTCGTGATCCGCCACGAGATCGACTATCTGCGCGCCGTCGGCCCGGGCGAGACGGTGACCGGGCGGACCTGGGTCGGCGAGGCGCCGAGGGGCGCCCGCTTCGACCGCCACGTCGAGTTCGTCGGCGTCGACGGCAAGCCGCGGGTCAGGGCCAAGACCACCTGGGCGATCATCGACAAAGCGAGCGGCAGGCCGCTGAGGGTGCCCAGGGAAGTGGCCGAGCCCTTCCTGGCCTAGGGCCGCAGCAGGTCGACGATGCGCCGCAGCGGCTCCGCCTCGGTGACGAAGCCCATATGCGTGCAGCTCAGCTCGATCCGCTCGTCACTCTCAGCCGCAGTCCCGCGGGCGCTCGCCGGCGCGACGATCCCGTCCCGCGCCGACCACAAGGCGATCGTACGCACCGGCGGCTTGGCCGGATCGAGCGGGACGGGGGGCTTATCGACCTTGTGACCGCTCACCCACTCATAAACGCGCCAGGCATTGTTGGCGCGCAGGTCGCCGGAGAAGGGCGTGCCGAGGGTGATGACGAGATCAACGTCATGAGCCCGGCCCCTGGCGAGCTCGCGGGCATATAGCCCGCCCAGGCTCCAGCCGACCAGCGCCGCCGGCGCGCCCGTTTCGGCCTTGACCGCGTCCAGCCGCGCTCCGAGCCGCTGCAGGATGTCGGGCGTGGCGCCGCGGTTGAAGCCCATCTCCCAGCCGAAGGCGCGGTATCCGCTCGCCTCGAGGGTGCGGCGAAGAAGTGAAGTCGCCCCATCGTTGGCGAGAAAGCCGGGAAGGACAAGCACCGGCCGGCCTTTGCCTACTTTCGGCATTTCGGGCGGCCTGCGAAGCGGCGCAAGGAAGAGAGCCGCCACCGCCGGGCCTTCGCGGAGCAGCCTGAGGAGCGGCGGCGCCCGTTCGTCCGACATGCTAGAGATACTCCCCGTCCATCAGCTCCCGCAAAGCCGCCGGCAGCCGCACCCGCCCGTCCGCCTGCTGGTGGTTCTCGAGCAACGGCACGAGGATGCGGGGGCTCGCCAGCGCGGTGTTGTTGAGGGTGTGGACGAAGCGCACCTTGCGCGCCCCGTCGCGCCACCTCAAATTCGCCCGCCGCGCCTGCCAGTCGTGCAGGGTCGAGCAGCTGTGCGTCTCGCGATACTTGCCGAGGCTGGGCACCCAGGATTCGATGTCGTTCATGCGGAACTTGCCGAGGCCCATGTCGCCGGTCGAGGTCTCGACCACCTGGTAGGGGATTTCGAGGTCCCTGAGCAAAGCCTCGGCATTGGCGAGCAGCCGCTGGTGCCACAGCGCCGACGCCGCCTGGTCGTCCTCGCAGATCACATATTGTTCGAGCTTCAAAAACTGGTGGACCCGGAGCAGCCCGCGCACGTCGCGCCCGGCGCTGCCCGCCTCGCGGCGGAAGCAAGGCGAATAGCCGGCATAGAGGATGGGCAGCCGGTCCGCGTCCAATATCTCGCCCGAATGGAGGCTGGTCAGCGCGATCTCGCCGGTGCCGGCGAGGTAGAGCCCGTCCCTGGGGATCTCATAGGCCTCCTCCTCGTGGCCCGGGAAATGGCCGGTGGCGACGAAGGCCTGCGGCTTGGCCAGCGCCGGCAAGGTCATCAAGGTGAAGCCCTCGGCGGCGAGCCGCTGCTGCGCCCAGAACATCAAGGCCTGCTCGAGCAATGCCAGGCGCCCCTTCAGCGCATAAGTGCGCGAGCCCGCCACCTGCGTGATGCGCGACAGGTCGGCCCAGTCGTTCATCTCGACGAGGGCGACATGGTCGCGCGGCTCGAAATCGAATTGCGGCGGCGCGCCCTCGGTCCGGACGACGGCATTGAAGCTCTCGTCCGGCCCGACCGGCGCGCCTTCCCAGGGAATGCCGGGCAGGCGCAGCATCAGCGCATCGAGCTCTTCCGCCTTCGCGGTTAGAGCCGCCTCGGCCTCCCCCGCCTCCGCGCCGAGCGCCTTCGCGTTGGCGCCGAGCGCCGCCTGCTCCTCGGGCGTCGCGCTCTTGAAGCCGGCGCTGATCTCGTTGCGCTGGCGCCGGAGCTCATCGACCCGCGCCTTCAGCGCGCGCACCTCGCCGTCGAGCGCGAGCAGAGGGTCGAGATCAACCGCGGCGTTCTTGGCGGCGATCGCGCCGCGCACGACGTCCGGATTCTCGCGGATGAAAGTGAGGCTCAGCAAGGGTCGGCCACCTGGCGGGTTCGAGGAACGCGGCGCCCTGAGGCTTAGGGCAGGCCGGCCCGCTTACTCAAGCCCCGCTGCGCCGGGCTGCGGGAGCGGCGGTATTACGGACTTGACATGGAGTGAATTTGGAGTTATTTCGGAGTTGAAATGGAATGAACCCTTACCGATGGAGCTGACCATGGCCGAGATTCGCCTTCAAATTCCCGACGACGTGATTACGAATTTCCAGGAAAAGCTGACGGAGCGGACCAAGCCCACCGATATCGCGCGCGACGCAATGACTCTTTATAACTGGGCGGTCAACGAAGCGGCCAGGGGGCGTGTGCTGCTCACCTCCAATACCGAAGGAACGGAATTCACCAAGCTGGCGATGCCGAGCTTGCAGTCCATCTCGCCGAAAATATAGGTCGGCAGGCGAAGCGGGGAAGCCGGGATGGTCGCAGACGGAAATGCAGCGGCCGCCGCAGCGATTGCCGCGCCCGGCACCGCGCCGCCGGCTCTGGGCATTCAGGCCCAATTAGCGCCGACCACCGCGGCCGGCTTCAAGCTGGCAAAGGGGACGATGTGGATGATCGCAGTGGCGATCGTCGTCCTCGTGGCGATGCTGTTGATCGCGGAGGCCGCGGAGCGCCGGGTCGGCGAGCAGACCAACGGTCAGCTGCTTTCCATGGTCACCGCCAGTCGCAGCCAGTCCGAGGACCGGCGCTTGCCGCTGGTCGTCGCCGGGCTTCGCCGCGCCGCCTCGGATCCGGCATGGACTATGTCGACCGCCGATGCGGGCGACGCCGGGGCGCTGATCGATCAGACCTTGAAAAATCCCGCCGCCACGGACGCCCAGCGCGCCAGCCTCGCCAACAAATGCATCCCGCTGCCGGCGGCGGCCACCCCCGATCGGGCGGCGATTCTGCAGAGCTGCGCCGCCACGCTCGAGGCGCTCACGGCGGACCCCGGGTCCATCAGCCAGCGGGTCGCCTTCCTGCAGGCCATGGAGAAGTCGCTCAGCGATGAGCGGGCCGCCCACCGCGCATTCTGGCTGCAGGTGGCGCAACTCATGCTCATAAACCTGCTGCTGCCGATCCTGACGGCGCTGCTCGGCTACATCTTCGGAACCCAGCAAGGCCAGAAGTAGGTCTCGCTACGGACTTGGCGGACGGTCGGGCCCTTCGCCCGCTGGCGCATGACTTGTGGCGGAGACGGAGGGATTCGAACCCTCGGCAGGGGAAATCCCCCACGGCGGTTTAGCAAACCGCTGGTTTCAGCCACTCATCCCTCCGCTATTCCAATTCCGCCTGCCCGGGAAGGGGCGAGACATGCGGGAAAGGCCGATCTTGCTACCAGTTGTCCTTAACCCACTGGGAAAGCTGGACCCATGCGGTGCCGCGATGCGGTGGCACCAATTCTTCGCCGCGGTGAGGAAACGCCCTCCCTCCCAAGATAGCCGTCTACCTCACCTCACGCGCGACAAGGCGGATTGAACGAGCGCTTCTCGCGACCGGCGTCCGCATCGTCCAAGGCCGGTTGGGCAGGGGATGCCCCTCAATCGTCCTTCCCCCAGCGCCGCACCGCCACACGCGACGGCGTCAGGCGCGCGTCGATCAGGGCTGTCTCCTCGAGCTCGGCGCCCTTGTATGCGACCTTGAGATCGAAGGCGAACCAGTGGGTGGTCAGCTGGACCTGGCCGACCGCGTCGCCGGAAGGGGCGATTCCGCCGAGCGCCCGAGTGCCCCAGAAATCGCTCTGATTCTCCCATCCCGCGGCGGGGCGCTGGGCGATTGCGGCGCGCGCGGCCTCGAGGCCGATCGCGCCGGGCGCAAGCATCGCCACCAGCGGCGCCTGATCGGGCAGGAGCGTGTTGACGTTGATCGGCGAGAGCTCGGTCGAGGGAAGCGCGCACAGATACGGCCGCAGGCGGGCGTAGGTCTCCGCATCCATGCCCGCCACCGCGCGCAGCTCGCTGACCTCGGCGAACAATGTATTGCCCGGCCGGTGGGGCGGATCGACGGCCGCATAAGCCGCATCCTCGGCCCCGCGCGGGGCGGGCGCCTGATCCGCATCGACCCAATCGGCGGCGGCTTCGGCGATCCGGCCGGCGGACGCGTCGGAAATGCCGAGCACGCGCATCAGGCCGGTGAACTGGGCGACGCCGAGCGGCCGGGCGACAAGGGCTGCCGGATCGTCGCCCTCCGCGAGGCTGTTGAGGTTGAAGCAATTGCCGCCATCCTTGATCGCGCCCTCGGCATAGCCTTCGCCGGGGAGCGGGATTTGCCGGACAATGCCGTTCCAGCCGCCGGCGAGCGTCGTCACCTCCGGCGTTTCGGCGATGAGGTCGTCGACGCGCAGGGCGAGCAACGTCTCCACCCCGATCGCATAAGCGCGCGCCTGATCGAGCGACGCGCCGTTCATCGCCAGCGCGGTCGAGAGCCGCAGCTTCTCGAACGCGGCCGCGGCGATCGCTCCCATGATCGCGACGAGCAGCAGCACGGCGAGCAAAGCGGCGCCGCCTTCCCCTGGACGTCCATCCACCGGTCTACGCGGTAGCCGGCTTCGCATATTCCCTCCCGCGCACCCTCGACGAAACGCTGCTATCCGGTGCCTCGCCAATCTGGACGATATTCCCGCCGGAAGCGACAGAAATGCCGCGCGCCGCGTAAGCGGGGCGGAGCAGCGGACGGGAATGGCCGCAGCGGCATCTATGCTATTGACGAAGCTTGTGAAATGCTGAATTAGGCGCCGGGGGATTCAGCCCGGGCTGCGCATATGCCGGCTCGGCTGTCACGAACAAGCGAATGAGAAACAGCCCGCTCCGGCCATGGCCACCTGCGGGGCTGGCGGAGCGCAAGGGCAGAGGCGAATCTCAAAGGCGGGAGCCGGCGGAAGGCGATCGGTTGCGGCGGCGAAGCGGCCTTCGCCGCCAACGAGGCAGGATGAATGTACAGCAGTTTCAATCCTTCGGACGAATTCCACGTCAACACCACGACCGCGGGCGAGCAGGGCGAGCCGTCCGTCGTCGTCCTGGAGTCGGGCAATTACGTCATAACCTGGAGCCACCCCGCGCCGGTGGGGGCCGGCGCCGGCCAGGTGCGCGCGCAGATCTACGCCCGCGACGGCAGCAAGATCGGCAGCGAGTTCGTTCTCAACACCGCCCAGACCCAATATTCGCCGCACGCCGATCTCGTCGCTCTGCCGGGCGGCGGCTTCGTCGCGGCATGGGCCGGCACCGGCCCGGCCGGCGCGGACCCGCAGGGCATCGTCGTCCAGATCTTCAACGGCGACGGGAGCCGGGTCGGCACTGAGTTCATCGCCAACAACACGACCTTCAACACCCAGTTCGATCCGGCCGTCGCTCTGCTTTCCACCGGCAATTTCGTCGTCACCTGGACCTGCGCGACCGGAGTCAGCGGAGTCTCGCTCGATTATCAGGTGATGGGCCAGATCTTCACTCCGGCGGGCGTCAAGGTCGGCTCCGAGCTGGTCATCAACCCGAACGTGAGCGGATATCAGCAGAGCCCGGACGTCGCTGCTCTGGCGGGCGGCGGCTTCGTCGTCACCTGGACCGAAGGCGGCGGCTATTTCGGCGATTCCGGCAGCGGCGTCGCCGCCCAGATCTATTCGGACAGCGGCGCCCGGGTCGGCAGCACGTTTCTCGTCAACACCATCGTCACCAACGGCCAAGGCAGCGCCAATATCGCCGCGCTGAGCAACGGCAATTTCGTCGTCTCGTGGCTCGACGGCAGCGGCTACACCAGCGCCGCCGGATTCCTCGTCAAGGCGCAATTGTTCAACAGCCAGGGCGCCAAGATCGGCGGCGAGATACTGATCGACACCAGCGAGACCGGCTATGTGGACAAGTTCCACATGACGACGCTCGCCGGCGGCGGCTTCATCGTCGCCTGGGCCGGCTTCGGCTCCGCACCGACGTCGGGCGACGTCCATGCGCGAATGTTCGACGACAATGGCGCCGCGGCCGGCGGCCGGCTCGAGCTGAACGCCCCCGGCACCGGCTCCCAATTCTACCCGTTCATCGCCGCTTCGCCGGACGGCGGCTTCATCGCCGCCTATACCGACGCGCGGGATCCGGGAACCGCCGCCGACGCCCAGAGCATCACGGCGAGGACGTTCGCCGCGGACCGCTCGGGCTCCGCTTTCTACGGAACCGCGTCGGGCGACGATCTGCAGGGCGGCGGCTTCGACGATTTCGTCGGCGGCTATGGCGGCGCCGATACGCTCTCCGGCGGCGCCGGCGCCGACCTGATCAGCGGCGGAGACGGCGACGATCTGCTCGACGGCGGCGCCGGCGCGGACCGGATGGCGGGCGGCGGCGGCAACGACATCTATATCGTCGACGAGAGCGGCGACCTCGTCATCGAATCCGGGCCGGGCCTGGACGAGGTGCGCACCGCGCTTTCGGCCTACACCCTGCCGAACGCGGTGGAGAATTTGACCGGCACGTCCGCCGCCGGCCAGACGCTTACCGGCAACGCGCTCAACAACGCCCTGACCGGCGGCAGCGGCAACGACACGCTCAGCGGCGCCGCCGGGGACGATCTGCTCGACGGCGGCGCCGGCCTGGACACGCTGATCGGCGGCGCCGGCAACGATTCCTATGTCGACAATGACGGCGACACCATCACCGAGGCCGCGAACGAAGGCACGGCGGACGAGATCCGCACCGCCGCCGCGAGCTACACGCTCCACACCGCCAACGTGGAAAATCTCAGAGGCACGTCCGCCGTCGGGCAGGCGCTCACCGGCGACGGCCTCAACAACCGGATCGAAGGTGCGGCCGGAAACGACGTGCTGGACGGTGGCCTTGGCGTGGACACGCTGGTCGGCGGCGCCGGCAACGACGTCCTCCATGGCGGCGACGGCAACGACAAGCTGGACGGCGGTGCCGGAAGCGACGCGCTCTACGGCGAGGCCGGCAACGACACCCTCACCTATCGCGCCGACCCGGGCAGCGGTGATGTCGACACGGCGGATGGCGGAGCGGGCTTCGACACGCTTAACGTCAGCTTCGTCAACGGTCCCGGCGCGACCGGCATCCGCTTCGCGATCACCGACAATCCCGGCGGCGGCCATGACGGCTTTTTCAGCAATGGCGGGACGGAACGGGTGACCTTTTCGGGCATCGAGACCTTCAACGTCACCGGCACCGACGCCGCCGACGAGATAGGCGGCGGATCGGGCAACGATCTCCTCGTCGGGCTTGCCGGCGACGACCTGCTGACCGGCGGCGCCGGCGCCGACCTGCTGATCGGCGCGGAGGGCAACGACACCATGGCCGGCGGCACCGGCAACGACCTCTACCTCGTCAGCGACGCGGGCGACGTGGTGATCGAGGCGGCGGGCGAGGGCTATGACGAGGTCGATACCGAGCTTGCCAGCTACACGCTCGGCGACAATGTCGAGAAGCTCGCCGGCACGCTGGCGACCGGCCAGAGCCTGACCGGCAACGGCCTCGCCAACACCATTCTGGGCTTCACCGGCAACGATATATTGGACGGCGGCGCCGGCGCCGACGCGCTCGACGGCTATACCGGCAACGACATCTACATGATCGACGATGCCGGCGACACGATCACCGACGCGAGCGGCACCGACGAAGTGCGTACCGCGCTCGCCAGCTTCAGCCTGGCACCCTTCGCGACCGTCGAGAATCTGACGGGCATCGCCGACACGGGCCAGACCCTGACCGGCAACGGCCTCGCCAACACCATCCGCGGCGGCAATGGCGGCGACATGCTGAATGGCGGCGTCGGCATCGACGCCCTCTACGGCAATGGCGGCGACGATATCCTGGACGGCGGCACCAATGGCGACCGGATGGAAGGCGGGGCCGGCAATGACGTCTACATGGTCGACACTGCGCTCGACACTGTCGTCGAGGCGGCGAACGCGGGAAGCGATGAGGTGCGCACCGCGCTCGCCACCTATGTGCTCGGCGCGAACCTCGAGAAGCTGATCGGGACCGCCGCGACCGCCCAGGACCTGCGTGGCAACAGCCTCGCCAACGTCATCGCCGGCGGCCTCGGGAACGACACGTTTCGCCTCCAGGACGGCGGCGCCGACACCGTCAACGGCGGCGGCGGCAACGACATCATCTTCTTCGGCAACGCTCTGTCTTCCGTAGACCAGGTGGACGGGGGCGCCGGATCGGACACGGTCCTCCTCCAGGGTTCCAATTATCTCAACCTCACGCTCTCGGCGGCCAGTCTCGCCGGGGTGGAGACGCTCGCGCTGCTCACCCGCACCGATTTTCGCTTCGGCGGATCGGGCACGCCCGCCAACAATTACAAGATCATCACCGCCGACGCCAACGTGGCGGCCGGGGCGCAGCTGCTGGTCGACGCGAGCGCGCTGGCGGCCGACGAGAGCCTGATCTTCAGCGGCGCCGCCGAGAGCGACGGCAGCTTCCGAATCCTCGGCGGCCGCGGCGCCGACACGATGACCGGCGGCGCGGGGAGCGATACGCTCGACGGCGGCATTGGCGCCGACGCGATGACCGGCGGCAGGGGCGACGACCTCTATTATGTCGATAATGTTGCGGACACGGTGATCGAGGCGGCGGGCGAAGGCAAAGACGAGGTCCGGACCGCGCTCGCCAGCTATGCGCTGGGCGACAATGTCGAGGTGATAATCGGCACCGCCGGGACCGGGCAGGACTTGCGCGGCAACGCCCTCGACAATGAAATCATTGGCGGGTCGGGCGCCGACACTCTCCGCCTCCAGGACGGCGGCGCTGACGACGCCGGCGGCGCCGGCGGCAATGACGTCATCTATTACGGCGCCACCTTCGGCGGCGGCGACAGCGTCGGCGGCGGCACCGGCTATGACGAGCTCGTGCTGCAGGGGAGCTATTCCGGGCTCCTGTTCAGCTCCGCAATCGTCGCCGACATCGAGAAACTGAGCCTGCTGTCCGCCGGCGACGGCCGCTTCGGCGCGGCCACGGCGGACGCTTTCTCCTATCAGGTGACCATCGCGGACTCGGCGGTTGCGGCGGGAACACAGCTCGAGGTGGACGCGAGGGGCCTTGCCGCAGGCGAAGCCCTCGTCTTCGACGGGACTGCGGAGAGCGACGGCAACTTCACCGTTACCGGCGGCGGCGGGGCGGACACGATCCGTGGCGGCGCCGGCAACGACGCCCTGTACGGCGGCGGCGGCGACGACTTGATCGAGGGCGGCGGCGGCAATGACACGATCGGCGATTCCGGCGACGGGTCGGACATTTTGCGCGGCCAAGGCGGCAACGACATTATCGCCTTTTCCCGCGCGGCGAGCGCCGTCTGGGCGACGGCGACGATCGAGGGCGGCGACGGCAACGATCAGGTCTCGTTCGACGTGTCGAGCGCCGGCGCGGCGACGATCGACCTCGGCGCGGGCGCCGATCTGGTCGCGCTCAAGGCAGTGACCGGCACGGCGCGGATCACGCTCGGCACCGGCCAGGACGTCGTCGAGATCGACTCGCTGCTTTTGCTCACCGGGCCCGGACGGGCGGCCACGGTCACCGACTTCCAGGCCGGCGCCGGCGGCGACAACGTCGTGTGGACGGCGGCGCTTGATGCGGCGCTCCAGGGCTACACGCCGGGTGAGAATCCATTCGCGTCCGGCCATGCGCGGCTCGTCCAGGATGGCGCGGACGTCCTGCTCGAGGTCAGCCGCGACGGCGACGGCAGCTTCCTCACCTTGCTGCGATTCGAGAATCATCAGGTGGCGGACTTCACCAGCGACAATTTCGAGGGCTGGTCGCTGACCGAGCACGCGCCGACGGTCGACCTCAACGGCAGCGACGCCGGCATCGATTTCGCCTCGAGCTACGCCGAGGACGGCAATGGGGCGGCGGTCGCCGACACCGACGTCGCCATCGCCGACGCCGACGCGGGCGACCGGATCGAGCACGCGACGGTCACCGTCACCAACCCGCGCACCGGCGACCAGCTCACCGTCTCGGGCGCGCTTCCGGCCAGCATCCACGCTTCGGGCGCCGGCACCGCGACGCTGATCCTGACCGGCACCGCCAGCCAGGCGGACTATCAGCAGGCGCTGACCCAGATCCGCTATGCGAGCACCAGCAACGATCCGGCCGGCGGGGGCGGCGCGCCCTCCAGGACGATCACCACGACCGTCAACGACGGCGGCGTCACCAGCACGGCCGCGACGACGATCGTCACGGTGACCGGGGTCAACGACGCCCCGGTTTTCACCGTCGCCGCCGGCTTCGCGCTCAATGAGGATGTCGGCCGCGTCTTCAGCACGGCCAACGGCAACCGGCTGAGCGTTTCGGACGCCGACGCCAATCCGGCCGCCGATGCGCTGTCGGTGACGCTTTCGGCGGCGCACGGCACGCTGACGCTGTCCGGAGTCGGCGGCCTCGCCTTCACCGCCGGCGATGGCGCCAGCGACGCGGCGATGACCTTCACCGGCACCGCCAATGCGATCAACGCCGCGCTCGAGGGCCTGAGCTACGCTCCGCTGGGGGACTATAACGGATCCGATCTGCTGTCCTTCTCGGTCAACGATCTCGGCCATGGCGGCAGCGGTGGCGATGCGAAGGGCGACAGCAAGACGATCAATGTCGTGGTCAACCCGATCGCCGACGTGGTGAACGATTCCACGACGCTGGCCGAGGACAGCGGCACCAAGAACCTCACCCCGCTCGCCAACGACAGTTTCGAGAATGGCGGCCGCGCGATCACCGCGATCGGCGCCGCCTCGCACGGCACCGCCGCGATCAACGATGCCGGCACGCCCGGCGATGCCGCCGACGATTTCGTCACCTACACTCCCAACGTCGATTATTACGGCCCGGACAGCTTCAGCTACACCGTCACTTCGGGCGGCGTGACGGAGACCGCGACAATCAGCCTGACCGTCACCGCGGTCGCCGACGGCGTGGTCGACAATATCATCGTCGGCGAGGACAGCGGCCGCACCAATCTCGACGTGCTCGCCAACGACAATTTCGAAAGCTCCGGCCGCGTGGTCTGGGGAATCGGCTTCGCATTGCATGGCTCGGTCACCTACGACACCAACAACAGCAGCGACCGTTCGGACGATTTCGTCGCCTACACCCCGTCGGCCGATTACGAAGGTCCGGACAGCTTCATCTACCTGGTGATGTCGGGCGGGGTGACCGAGCAGGTTGTCGTCAACGTCACGGTGACTGCCGCCGCCGATATCGTCGCCGACAGCGTCAGCGTCGCCGAGGACAGCGGCGCCAATATCCTCAATCTGCTCGCCAATGACAGCTTCGAGGATCCGCTGCGGGCGATCACCGCGGTGGGGGCGGCCGCGCACGGCAGCGTCACGATCAACAACGCCGGCACCGCAGGGGACGCCACCGACGATTACGTCGTCTATACGCCATTGGCCGATTATCATGGCGCGGACGCCTTCACCTACACCGTGACGTCGCACGGGACGACCGAGACGGCGACCGTCAGCCTCACCATCAGCCCGGTCGCCGACATCGTCGACGACAGCATTACCATGCCGCAGGACACCGGGCCCTTCGCCCACATCCTGCTCGGCAACGACAATTTCGAGAATCCGGGCCGGGCGATCACCGCCGTCGGCCCGGCCTCGCACGGCATTGTCGTGATCAGGGATTCCGGGACGCCGATGAATCCGGCCGACGATTACGTCACCTACACCCCGAACGCCGGCTATGTCGGCCCGGACAGCTTCGCCTATACGATCACCTCCAACGGGGCGACCGAAACCGGGACGGTGACCGTCAGCGTCACCGCGGTGACCAACCATGCGCCCACCGGCACGGACGCCACGTTCACGATCGGCGAGGACGTCCGTTACGTCTTCGCGCCGAGCGACTTCGGCTTCCTCGACCCGGACGGCGACACGTTCATTTCGATCAGCTTCCGCGCCAGCGATCAGCCGACCGGCGGCAGCCTGTATGTCGATTATGACGGCGCCGGCCCTGCCGCCCCCACCAAGATCGTCTTCTCGGGAGGTCTGGCGGGCGTCGGTTTCGACCTCGCATTCCTGACCAATGGGAAGTTGAGCTTTCTCCCCGATGCGAATCTGAACGGGGCAGCAGCTGCGACGGTCACCTTCATCGTCGGCGATGACGGCGCGGTCGGTGGCGGCAACCAGTCCACCGACCTCACGCCGAACAAGCTGACCTTCAACATCACGCCGGCCAACGACGCGCCGACGCAGGCCGGTTTCAGCGGGGACATTGCCACTTATGTCGAGGGCGGCGTGCCGGTGAGGCTCGATCTCAACGCCGATGCCGTGCTTGGCGACGCCGACAGCGCCGATTTCGGCGGCGGCAGCCTGCGGATCACGATCGACAATCATGCCGGCGCCCAGGACCTGCTTGGGTTCGACACGTCTCCGGCGACGACGGTCACCCTGTCGGACGGCACCAACGCAGGTTCCGTCGTGTCCGTCGGGGGCGCGCCGATCGGCTCGATCGCTTCGGGCGGCGGTTTGCCGCAGTCCCTCGTCATCAGCCTCAATAGCGCCGCCACCGCCGCCAACGTCACCATGCTGCTGCGCGCGGCGACCTACGCCAACGCCCAGACGGTCGATCCCCTCGCCGGCCAGCGCAACATATCGGTCGTGCTCGACGACGGCGACGCCGACGGCTTCGGCAGCTCCCAGCTGGCGATGAGCGCTTCGGTCCATGTCGTCGCCGTCAACGACGCGCCCGCCGGCGCCAGCTCGACGATCACCATCGCCGAGGACGCTTCGCGGCTGCTGACCCAGGCCGACTTCGCGTTCACAGACACCGACGGCAACGGCTTCGCCGGCGTCACGATCGGCGGCGTGACCGGCGGCAGGCTCTATTTCGACGCCGACGGTATCGCCGGGGCCGCGAGCCAGCCGGTAGCGCTGGTCGGCTATCCGGTGACCGTGACCGCGGCCGACCTGGCGGCGGGCAAGCTTTCCTACCGCCCCGACGCCAACGCGTACGGCAGCGCCGAAGGATCGGTCACCTTCCGGGTCTTCGACGATGGCGGCAGCGCCAATGGCGGCGTCGACACCGATCCCGGCCCGCGCACGATCAGCATCGACGTCACCGCGGTGAACGACGCGCCGGTGAATCACGTGCCGGGGACCCAGACGATCGATACGGGCGGATCGGTGATATTCAGCGCGGCCAACGGCAACGCCATCACCGTCTCCGATCCCGACGCGCAGGGCAATTCGCTCGCCGTCACCCTGTCGGTGCCGAACGGAGCGCTGGCGCTGGCCAGCATCGCGAACGTCAGTGTGACCGGACAGGGCACCAATAATCTGTCGATCCAGGGTACAGAGGCGGCGGTCAACGCCGCACTCGACGGATTGCACTACACACCTCCGTCAGGCGCCCTTGGGCCGCGCACCATCACCGTCACGACCGGCGACCACGGTGCCTCGCCGTCGCCGAACCTGATCGTCAATCCGGGCGCCGAGGCCGGGACTGGAGCCGCGGACTTCACCAGCATCGCGGCGCTTCCCGGCTGGACCGTCGCCGGCGGCGCGTTCAGCGCGGTCCAATATGCGGCCGGCGGCTCGGACCGGCTCAATGCCGCCGACGCCTTCGCGCTGGGAGGCGGCGAGGATTATTTCGCCGGCGGCCCCGGCGGGAGCTCGTCCTCGATCAGCCAGCTGATCGACGTCGGCGGCAAAGCGGCGGAGATCGACGCCGGAACCATGCGGGCGAATCTCTCCGGCTGGTTCGGGGGCTATGGCGCCGAGAATGACAATATGGTCATGACAATCCGCTACCTCTCCACCACCGGCCAGCAGCTCGGCGCGACCCAGATCGGCGGAGTGCTCGCCAGCGAGCGGGCCGGGAGCGAACTCCAGCTCCGCGAGGCAGTCGCGGCGGTGCCGCCCGGAACCCGTTCGATCGAAATCGTCCTGACCGCGAACCATGTCCAGGGCTCGTATAATGACGCCCATGCCGACAACCTCGTCCTGACGCTCAGCAAGGCCGAAATCGACACCATCCTCGTCAACGTCTCCTCGGCGGCAGGCACGGCCGGTGGTGATTTCTTCTTCTCCCGTCAGGACGTCGACGATTTCAGCGGCCTCGGCGGCAACGACGTCTTCCTGTTCGGCGCGGCTTTGACCTCGGCCGACAAGGTGGACGGCGGGATCGGCACCGACCAGATCGTGCTGCAGGGCGATTATTCGGGCGGCGTCACCCTCGGCGCGCAGATCATCTCGGTCGAGTCTCTGGCGATCCTGCCGAGCTCGGACAATCGCTTCGGCGGCGGCAGCGCCGACCTGTTCAGCTACGACCTGACCACGGTGGACCAGAACGTCGCCGCCGGGGTGACGATGGTGGTCGACGCCAACCGGCTGCAGGCCGGCGAGGACTTCACCTTCGACGGCTCCGCGGAGAGCGACGGGTCGTTCTTCACCTACGGCAGCCGCGGCGTCGACGACCTCACCGGCGGCGCGAAGAACGACGCCTTCTATTTCGGCGAGGGGCTCCAGTTCGGCGCCAGCGACAAGGTGAATGGCGGTCCCGGCGGCACCGACCAGCTCGGCCTTCGCGGCAACTACACGATCGTCTTCGGAGCCAGCCAGCTCGTCAGCATCGAGAGCATCGGCCTCGTCTCCGCCAAGGACACGCGCTACGGAGCGCTCGGCTCCAACTACAATTACAACCTCACCATGAACGACGGCAACGTCGCGGCCGGCCAGCGCATGACGGTCGACGGCGCGCCGCTGCGTTCGACCGAGACTTTGACGTTCGACGGCAGCGCCGAGACGGACGGCTCGTTCCGGGTGTTCGGCGGGGCCGGCAATGACAGCATCCGCGGCAGCCAGGGCGCCGACATTCTCTCCGGCGGCGGCGGCGGCGACTATCTCAAGGGCGGCGCCGGCGCCGACACCTATCTCTACCGCTCGGTGGCGGACTCGACCGGCACGAGCTACGACCGCATCGACGGGCTCGACATCGATGCCGACAAGCTCGATTTGCCGGGGAGCCACGACGCCTATCAGGCGCTGGCCGGCGGAGCGCTCAATGCCGGCAGCTTCAACAGCGACCTCGCCGCCGCGATGAGCGGGGTCCTCGATCCGGCCGAAGCCATGTTCTTCAGCCCCGATGCGGGGGATCTTGCCGGCAAGATGTTCCTGATCGTCGATCAGAACGGCGTGGCCGGCTATCAGGCGGGCGAGGATTTCGTGATCGACATTACAGGCGCGCCGCCGCCGCCGCCGATCATCCCGGACTTCATCGTCTAGGCAGGGCCCGGCCGAACGGACGCGGGCATCGCTGGTTCAGGTCGAAGGCGGACAGGAAGGTGGCGGAGACGGAGGGATTCGAACCCTCGGTAGGGGTAATCCCCCTACGGCGGTTTAGCAAACCGCTGGTTTCAGCCACTCACCCACGTCTCCGCTAAGCGCCGAAGCGCAAGCCTATAGAGGCGGGATCGGGATCGTTCAACCGACGCCGGCGCCGAAGTTTCCGCCGGCGGCCGGACGGTCTCTCCGCCATCCCCGCCGCCGGCCTTCGTGCCTTGAATGGGCGAGAATCCACCATTCCGGCGCAAGATCGACTCGGGTCGTCGCCGATTCATTGCAGCGAAAGGATTGAAGGCTTCTACTTCGCCGCCTGAGCGTCCGGGGGAGTGAACGCCATGATAAGGCCGGTTCTCGTGAAGCTGTTCGCGGTGGGATGGATCGCATTTGCAAGCGCGGCCGCCTCCGCCCAGGTCAGCACCATCGATCCCAATCAAGCCGGCCGGCCCGCGGCGACGGCCGAGCAGCCCAGCCAGACCTGGGACACCGAATATCAGCCGGTCGATCCCGGCCCGCAGAGCGCGGCGGCGACGCCCGCCGCGCCCGACACCGCGACCGCCCCCGGCGCAAGCGACCGCGCCAGCGCGGCCGCCGGCGGCACCGTCCCGCGCAAGGACGTGTTCAGCGCGGCGCAAGGCGTGTTCGGCAAGGGCGCGGAGGGCCTCGCCGATCTGATCGAGGATCTGCTGCGCGACCAGGGCGAGCCCAGCGCCTACATTACGGGTCACGAGGCCGGCGGCGCGTTCATCGCCGGCCTGCGCTACGGATCGGGGACGCTCCATCACCAGATCGAGGGCGACCGCGCGATCTATTGGACCGGCCCCTCGCTCGGTTTCGATTTCGGCGCCGACGCGAACAAGGTGTTCGTCCTCGTCTACAACCTCAACGACAGCCAGCGCATCTTCCGCCGCTATCCCGCCGCCGAGGGCAATGCCTATATGGTGGGAGGCTTCACCGCCAGCTACATGCGGCGCGGCGACACCGTCCTCATCCCCGTCCGCCTCGGCGTCGGCGCCAGGCTCGGCATCAACGCCGGCTATATGCGCTTCTCCCAGAAGAACCGCTGGCTGCCGTTTTAATCTGACCCTTCCCGGGCGCAGTCCGGACATTCCCTCCCCTCCCTGAGTCCAGGGAGGGGAGAATATTCAGCTCACCATCTTTCTCAAGGTCTCCACCCGGTCCGCTTCCGCTGCCGGCTTGTCGGTGCGGATTCGGGAGATGCGCGGAAAGCGCATGGCGAGGCCGGATTTGTGGCGCTTGCTCTCGTGGATCGAATCGAAGGCGACCTCGAGCACCAGGGTCCTCGCCACTTCGCGCACCGGGCCGAAGCGCTGGACCGTGTTGTTGCGCACGAATCGGTCGAGCCACATCAATTCCTCGTCGGTGAATCCGAAATAGGCCTTGCCGACCGGGAGCAGCTCTCCTTCGTCCGTCCAGCAGCCGAACGTATAATCCGAATAATAAGAGGAGCGCTTGCCGCTGCCGCGCTGGGCGTACATCAAGACGCAGTCGGCGGTGAGCGGGTCGCGCTTCCATTTGTACCAATTGCCGACCTTGCGGCCCGGCAGATAGGCAGCATCGCGCCGCTTCAGCATCACCCCCTCGATCGCCGCGTCGCGCGCGCCGCTCCGTATCTCCTCGAGCTGCTCGAAGCTCGCCGCCTCGATCAGCGCCGAGATGTCGAAGCGGACGGGATCGAGAAGCGGAACGAACGCTTCGAGGCGGGCGCGGCGCTCGGTCCAGGGCAAAGCGCGGACATCCTCCTTGCCGTCGAACAATATGTCGTAGAGCCGCACGAAGGCGGGATAGTCCTTGAGCGTCCTGGCCGAGACGATCTTGCGGCCCAGCCGCTGCTGCAGCGCGTTGAAGCTCGCCGCCGCGCCGCCATGCTGCTCGGCGCCCTGGAACTCTCCTTTGACCAGCAATTCGCCGTCGACGACGCCGTCGCGGTCGAAGGCGTCGGCCACCTCGGGGAAGCTCTTGGTGATGTCGTCGCCGGCGCGGCTGTAGAGCCGGGTCTGGCCCGCGACGCGCACGATCTGGACGCGGATGCCGTCCCATTTCCACTCGGCCGCATAATCGTCCAGCGAGACGCGCAGGTCCTCGAGCGGATGGGCGAGCATGAACGGGCGGAAGACGGGCACGTCCTCGGCGGTTGGCTGGGCGCCGCGTCCCTCCGCCCAGGCGAACAGGGGCAGATAAGGCGGTCCGATGCCGTGCCACACCTCCTCGACAGCGTCGACGTCGAGGCCGAACGCCAAGGCCAGCGCGGTCTTCGCCAGCCGCGCCGAAACGCCGAGCCGCAACTCCCCGGTGGCGAGCTTGAGAAGGGCGTAGCGCCCGCTCGCATCGAGATGGTCGAGCATGGCGGCGAGCGCCGCCGGCGCTTCGGAGCGGCCGAGGCTTTGCAGCCGCTCGACGACGCTGGCGATGCCGAGGCTGCCGTCGTCGATCTCGGCCGGCTGGTCGACCCGCTTCGGCCAGAGCAAGGACACGGTCTCGGCCATGTCGCCGACATAGTCGCGGCTCATATAGAGCAATGCCGGATCGACCCGCTCCTCGGCGATGGCGCGGACGACCGCCGGCTTCACCGCCTTGATGTCGAGCTCGCCGGTCAGCGCCGCCAGCGCATAGCCACGGTCCGGGTCCGGCGTGCGCTTCAGATAATCGCCGATCAGCTTCAACTTGGCGTTGCGCGAGCGGGTGTAGACGAGGCCGTCGAGGAGCTGGGAGAAATCGCGCATGGCGGCGAAACGGTCCTGGGAGCCCGGGTTTCCTATTCCTCCCCTGAGTCTGCGCTCAGAGGAGGAATTTTCTCATAACCCAGCCGCTCGGCCCATGGCGCGAGGATCGGCAGCACCGCGCGCATCTGCTCGCGATAGCGCTGCCAGCGGCCGCGCGCCCGCCCATAGATCGGCTCGGCGACCTGGGCGTAGCTTGGCGTGGTGATCGGCGTCCGCCTGGCGGCCGTGGCCCGATGGTCGAGCATCTTCTCGTCCCAGCGCAGGCCGAGGAATGCGACCAGCGGCCGGATTTCGGCTTCGAGATCCTCGACCAAAGCCTCGTAGCGCACGACGTGGACGTCGAGCGGCAGAATGTCGCGGCACCGCGTCCAGAAAGCGAGGACGTGGTCGTAGAGGCGCGCGGCATCACCGAGGTCGAGGAAGTTCGCCATTGCGTCGTTCAGCTCGAAATTCTGCATGAAGCAGCTCAGCACGACGTCGCACGGGTGGCGCTGGGCGAAGATCAGCTTCGCATCGGGGAACAGGCGGTGGATGAACGGCGCGCCGAGGATGTTGAGCGGCAGCTTGTCGACCACCAGCTTGCCGCGCGCCGTCGGATCGAAAGCGTCCAGCTCCGCGAAGTAAAGCGCCCGCAGCCGGGCCGTTTCGGCGGGATCGAGGCTTGGAAGCCTGGCGAAATCACCGAGCGAATCGCCGACCCGCTGCAGGATCGGCTCCTCCTCGAGCACGCGGACGTCCGGATGGCCCATCAGCAGCGTGTCGAGCAGGGTCGTCCCCGAGCGCGGGAAGCCGACCAGGAAGACGGGCGCCGGACGGCTGTCATCCGGCGCTGTGGGCGCCCAGCCGGCATAATATTCCGGCGTCACCATCTCGGTCAACGCCGCGACGTGCCGCCGATAGGCCGCTGCCTCCTCCCCAGCGCCGCGACGCTCCGCGCCGACCAGCCGGTTCATTTCCTCGAACGCCTGGAAGGCTATGTCGGGGCGGTTCAGCTTGTCGGCGAGCTTGCCGATCAGCAGCGCCCTGGGAACCGGCTCCTCCGTGACGGACGCCGCCTGGGCCTGAGCGAGCGCCTCCTCGAGCTTGCCGTCGCGTTCGAGCGCGAGGGCTCGTAGATGCACAAGTGCGTCCGGCGGCACGCCTTGCGCCTCGGCCTCGCCGAGCAACGCGCCGAGCCTGTCCAGCCGGTTGCCCCGTTCCAGCAGCAGGCCGCGCTCGAGGAAGGCGGCGGCGAGGCCCGGCTCCGCCGCCAGCGCCTGCTTATAGGCTAGCTCGGCCTCGTCGAAGCGGCGCAGGCCGGCAAGGGCACGGCCGAGCTCGAGCCGGATGTCCGCAGCCGCCGGCGCCAGCGCGGCGGCGCGCTCCAACGCCGGCAGAGCCTCGCCGTGCCGGCCGAGGTGGCGCAACGCCTTGCCAAGCTCGCGCAGCGCGGCGGGATTGTCGGGGCCGAGCCGGGCGGCTTCGCCGAAAGCGCGCACCCCTTCCTCGAGCCGCCCCGCCTCGGCGAGGCTCATGCCAAGGTTGAAATGGATCGCCGGGAAATCCGGCCGCAACAGCCGCGCGCGCGCCAGCGCCTCGATCGCTCCGTCCAAGTCCCCGGCACCGCGGCGGGCATTGCCGAGATTGTTCCAAATCTCCCAGTCGTTCGGGTCCGCCGCGACGACCTGCTCGTAGCAGCCCGCCGCCTCCTCGAACCGCTCCTGGGTCTGCAAGACATAGCCGCGCAGGCGCCAGAGAGGCGGCGCCGCCTCGCCCCAGGGGCCCGGCCGGCAGAGCGCTTCCGCTTGCTCGAGGGCGCCGAGCGCGACGAGGGCGTTGGCGAGGGCGAGCCGCGTCGCAGGATCGCCGGGGTCCAGCTCCAGCGAGCGGTGCAGATGGGCGGCGCCTTGGCTCAAATCGCCGCTGCGGCAGCAGGCAAGGCCGAGGAGCTGCAGCAGGGGGGCGTTGTCGGGATCGTCGCGGAGCGCCTGCTCGGCGCTCGCTTTGGCCCCGGCGAGGTCGCCGCGCCGGTAGAGCATGAGAGCCCTGCCGATCCCGTCGGAAATGTCATCCATCGCCCGTTCCATGCCCGCAATCGGACGAGGCTGGCAAGCGGCCCGCGGCCGGACATGTGGCTGGTGGAGCTGGGCGGCGTCAGACCAGCGTCAGACCAGCCGCAGCGCGTTGACCGCGACGACCAGGCCGATCAGCACGAACAGGATTCCGACTCCGAACCCGATCTTGCGCAATGGAAGAGCCTCGGCGAGCCCGTTTCCAAGCAATGCGGCAGGCGCGCTGGCGGCGATGATGCCCACGCTCGCCCCGGCCGCGGCGAGGATCGGCTGGTCATATTGGGCGGCGAAAGCCACCGTCAGGAACTGCGTCTTGTCGCCGAATTCGAGCAGGAAGAAGCAGCCCAAAGTTGTGAGGAACGCCCCCGCCCGCCAGCTCGCGCCCATATCGGGCGTCTTGTTGCGGAACAGCCCGCCGGCACCGGCCGAGATCAGGGCAAGTGCGACGAGCAGCGAGAGGAAGCGCAGCATGATGAAGCCGTGGAGGATGGCGCCGCCGGCCGCCGCCAGCGCGCTGTTCGCCGCCGCCGCCACCGCTACGCCGGCAAGCACCGTCCTGGGGCGCCGGAAGCGCGCGGCAAGCGCGATGACGAGGAGTTGGGTCTTGTCGCCCCATTCGGCGAGGAAAGCGGCGACGAGGGTGGTGAGGAGCGCGTCCAAGTGGAGAAGATCAGCCGCCGAAGCGGACACAGACGGAGGCGAGGATCGCCTGGCTCGCCTGTTCGTCGAGCCGTTCGCAGCCGATCGCGTCCTTGAGGCGGGTGAGATAGAGCGCGGTCGGGCAGGCGCGGGCGTCGTGTCGGTCGGTCTCGAACACCGCCCTTTCGAGGGCCTCGGCGAGGCGCACCACCGGAATCAGGCCATAGGCCGCCGCAAGGCTGCGGATCGCATCGACGCTTGCCGTGAAATCCCGGGTCGAGAGCCGCCGCGACAGCGCCTGCAGGCTCTCCAGCCGCTCGCTGAGCTCGGCTCGCACCAGCATCATCGCGTCGTTGTCAGGCCGCATGTCCCCGCTCCCGCCATTTCGGCTCGAGGGACCATGCGCCGATATGGTTACCGCTTTGTTAACGGCCCCAAGCCTTGACAGGCGCCGCTCTTGGGGGCAGAGGCGGCGGCATATGAGCGGCGGGGACGCCGCTTTTATTTTTCGCGTCCACTCACATTTTCAAAGAGGCTGTCATGGCCAAGCCGGCAACCGTCAAGATCAAGCTCGTCAGCACCGCCGATACCGGCTTCTATTATGTGACGAAGAAGAATCCGCGCAACACCACCGAGAAGATGAGCTTCCGCAAATACGACCCGGTCGTGCGCAAGCACGTCGAGTTCAAGGAAGCCAAGATCAAGTGACGGAGGGGGCTGCTGCCCCCCACCGTCATCCCGGCGCAGGCCGGGATCTCGTAGAGACCCGCTGTGACTTTCTGTCCTGGGACCCCGGCCTTCGCCGGGGTGACGGATTAGCTACAAGCTCGCCCCGTCATATTGCGTCACCTTCAGCGACTCCAGATCGATCCCCTCGACGCACCGCAAATTCACCGAGACCATCGGGCCCTTCGGCCCCATGCCCTCGTTGAACGGCGCGCAGCCGCAGGTTTTGCAGAACTGGTGGCGGATGTTGTGCTTGTTGAAGGTGTAGACCGCAATTTCCTCGCGCGGCGTCTCCAGCGTCAATTTGTCGAGCGTGGTGAAATGGTGGAGATAGGCCTTGCGCCGGCAGATCGAGCAATTGCACTCCATCGTCTCGGTCGGCATCTCCTCGTCCAGGCTGTAGGCGATTTTGCCGCAATGACAGCTTCCGCGGATCGTCATTCCTGTTCTTCCTTTCCGCTTTCTCCCAGCTGAGCGGCGAGGCCGTCGAGGACCATCGACCAGCCCCGCACATATTTGGCGGCATCCTCGGCCGGTGCCTCGCCGGCGTCAAGGACGAGCGTGCAGCCGCCGTCCGGTGCCGGCGCGAAATCCACCGCGACACGGCTCGAATCGTCCGAATATTTCGGCACCTGAAGCGTGAAGACCAGCCGCCGTGGCCGCTCGATCTCCTCATAGGTGCCGGTGTGGAGGACGTCCTCGCCATTGCGCCGCTCGACGATCTCGTAACGGCCGCCCGCGCGGGCGTCGATATCGACCCGCACCATTTCCCCCTCCGGCGTTGCGAACAACCAGTTGCCGGCCGTGTCCGCATCGAGCCAGGCGTCGAACACGCGCTCGCAGGGCGCGCCGAAGCGCCGCTCCACCCGTACCGGCGCCATCGCAGGCTCCTTCCGCTCCACCGCGAGCAGCGCCCGCACCGCCTCGACGAACTTCATCACCGAGATCGGCTTCGACACATAGCCTTCCGCGCCGGCGTCGCGGATGCGCTCCTCGTCGCCCTTGGCCGCATAAGCGGTCACCGCCATGATCGGGATCGCCTTCAGCCCGGCGTCGCCCTTCATTTGCTCGATCAGCTCGAGGCCGCTGATGTGGGGCATCTGGATGTCCATGACGACGAGGTCGGGCGCAAAGGCGCGCGCCCGCGCCAGCGCCTCGCGTCCGTCGCGCACCGGCTCCGCCGTATAGCCGTGCGCGCGCAGCAGGTCGCAGAAGAGCTTCAGATTGAGTTCGTTGTCCTCGACAACGAGGATTTTTTGTCCCACGCGCGTCGTTCTAGGCGATGCGGAATCAGGACACAAACGATCCGGAGGCGCTGGCGCTGGCGGCGCTCGGCTGGACGCTCGGCGAGGAGGCCCGCGCCGGGCGCCTGCTCGCGCTGACCGGCCTCGCCCCGGACGATCTGCGCGACCGCCTCGGCGATCCGAGCCTGCTCGCCGCCATGCTGCGCTTCCTCGAGGCGCACGAGCCTGACCTTCTCGCCTGCGCCGAGGCCCTGGGCGTCGCCCCGACGCAGCTCGTCGAGGCGCGGCGGATGCTGGAGGCATGAGCCGCCCCGTTCGACAGGCTCAGGGCAGGCCCCTGCTGGTCACCGATTGCGACGAGGTGCTTCTCCACATGATCGGCCATTTCGCCGACTGGGTGGCGGAGGCCCACGGCCTCAGCTTCGACCTCGGCGCGCCCGGATTCCGCGGCGCCCTGCGCGACGGCGACGGCCGACCCGTGCCCGAGGAGAAGGTCTGGCGACTGCTCGACGGCTTTTTCGAGGGCGAGATGCACCGCCAGAACGTCGTTCCCGGCGCCGCCGAGGCGCTGGCCCGGATCGCCGAGGGCGCCGACGTGGTCATCCTCACCAATATCGGCGACGAATATCAGGCGGGACGGGTCGAGCAGTTGGAGCGCCTCGACATAAGGCACCGAGTCCTTTGCAACCGCGGCGGCAAGGGCCGCCCAGTGCTCGAGCTGATCGAGGAGCTGCAGCCGAGCGTCGCCGTCTTCGTCGACGATCTCGCCGTCCACCACGAATCGGTGGCGAAGCACGCACCGCAGGTCTGGCGCCTCCATATGATCGCCGAGCCCCGCCTCGCCGCGCCGACGCCGCCCGCCCCCTTCGCCCACGCGCGGATCGACGAATGGGACGAAGCGATGGAATGGATCCTGGCGCGGTTCGAGCAGGGGCCCGCGCCGGCGCATCCCGACTTGTTTCGGAATTCATAAGCTCCGAGACTGGCGCGAGTCGGGAGGGCGTCATCGACCTTGAACCCATCTCCTACGCGTTCGCCGGCCAGAGCTTCACCGGCTATCTCGCCGACGGCTCGGGCAGCCGCCTCGCACCCGGCATCCTCGTCGCCCACGAGGGCGGCGGCCTCACCCGCCACACCAAGGAGCGGGCGGCGCGGCTGGCCGATCTAGGCTACGTCGCCTTCGCCCTCGACATGTATGGCGAGGAGAATCCGCCGCTCGACAGGGCGATGGCGCTTGGCAAGGCTCTGCGCGGCGACGTCCCGCTGCTGCGCAGCCGCCTTTCCGCCGCGTTCGGCGTGCTCGCCGCCCAGCCCCGTGTCGATCCGGCGAGGCTCGCCGCGATCGGCTTCTGCATGGGCGGGGCGGCGGTGATCGAGCTGGCCCGCACCGGCGCGCCGCTCGTCTGCCTGGCCGGCTTCCATTCGGGTTTCCTGGTGGGCATTCCCGAGGAGAATCGCGCGATCAAGGGCAAGCTCCTACTCTGCCACGGCGCCGACGATCCGATCGTCACCGCCGCCCAGCGCGACGCCTTCCTTGCCGAGATGGATGAAGCGGGCGTCGACTGGCAGCTCCATCTCTACGGCGGCGTCGGCCACAGTTTCACCAACCCCGACATCGACGCCCTGGACCTGCCCGGCTTCGCCTATCACCCGCTCGCCGACGCGCGGTCGTGGCAGGCGATGCTGAACATGTTCAACGAGGTGCTGGGCTGATCGACCGCCGGACCTTTCTTGCGCTTGCCGCGCCGGCATCGCCGCGCCCGCCCTCCTCGCTGCGCGCAGGACGCACAAGCCGATCCACCTGATCAAGGCGCCGACCAATCTCGGCCTGCGGCCCGACGAAGCGCCTTCGAAGCCTGGGCCCAGCGGGAGCGGCGTCTCGCCATCCGCTGCCAAATCGGATGCAATAGCGGTGATGCGCCGTGTCGCCGCTGTGTTAGCCTCCACGGCAACGGACAAAAGGCGCGCCGGCATGACCCTTCCGATCTGGATGTTCTGGGAAGGCGCCCGGCCCGCCTACATCGATCTGTGCATCGACACCGTCCGCCGCCGCCATCCCGACGTCCGCCTCCTCGACCGGGCCGCCTTCGACGCCTTGTGGACCGAGGACCGCGACATTCCGCTCGACGGCCTCGCGCTGAACCACCAGTCCGATTACATCCGCGCCTGGCTGCTTTCGCATCATGGCGGGCTCTATCTCGACGCCGACTGCATCCTGATGCGCGACCTCGCGCCGCTGCTCGCCGCCGCCGAGGAGCATGGCTTTGTCGGCTATCGCGAGCCGCAGGGCTATATGAGCTGCAACTTCATGGCCGCCCGCGCCGGAGGGGCCGTGATCGAAAATCATTATCAGCGCGTCGCTGCCCGGCTGCGCCGCCCGCGCCCGCGTCCGCTCCAATGGCTCGATCTCGCCTCGACGCCGATGAATGCGGCCATCGCCCGCTGCGGCGCCGGCGCGCTCATCCTGCCGACCGAGTCGATCATGCCGCTCGCCTGGAACGAGAGCGAAAAGCTCGCCGTCCGCCGCGACGACAGCGCGCATGAAGCCCATTTCCGGGACGATTGCTGGACCTGGATGCTGTCGAACAACACGATCCGCGGCGACGTGCGGACGCGGCACCTCTTCTACCTTCCGCGCGGCCATCTGCTCGACGATTCCAGCTTCCTCGCTTTCCTGCTTCGCCGGGCGCTCGATCTGCCGCCGCGCAATGTCGGCCTCGCCGAGACGCCCACCGAGCCGCATCTTGGCGGGCATGAGGAGCTGACCCAGTTCGACGAAGGCGCGTTCGATTGCCTCGTCGAGCATTTCGCCGCCAGGAGCTTTCTCGACATCGGCTGCGGTCCGGGCGGAATGGCGGCCTACGCGCTGTCGCGGGGCCTCGATGCGCGCGGCGTCGACGGCGATCCCAGCTGCGCGCGCGGCTCCCGCTTCATCGTCGAGCATGATTACACCCGCGGGCCGCTCGTGCTCGGCGCCTTCGATCTTGGCTGGGCGGTCGAGTTCGTCGAGCATGTCGAGGAGCGCTACACGCCCAATTTCATGGCGACGTTCGCGGGCTGCGCGCACGTCTTCATCACCGCCGCGATACCCGGCCAGCCGGGCCACCACCATGTCAACTGCCAGTGGGGCGACTATTGGATCGCCCGCTTCGCGGAGGCCGGCTTCGCCCTCGACGGCGATGCGACCGCCAAGGTGCGGCAGCGCTCGACCATGGGGAGCCGTTTCACCGAGCAGACCGGGCTCGTCTTCTCGCGTGCGGCGTGACCGGCGATCCTCTGCGGATCGCCGCCCGGCGGAGGCCGACCTTGACCGGACACGCCCGGCGGTGCTTACGCCGGGCGCCATGACCATCGCCTCGCGTCTCGCCGAGCTCGGCATCGCTCTCCCCCGGCCCGCAGCGCCCGTCGCGGCCTATGTGCCGGCGGTGCTTGCCGGCAGCCTGCTCCATATTTCGGGTCAGCTGCCGTTCGACGACGGCCAGGTGATGACCGGCCGGCTGGGCGAGCGCGGAGCGGACCTCGCCTACGGCCAGCGCGCCGCGCGGCTGTGTGCGATCATGCTCCTTGCCCAGATCGACCAGGCGCTGGGCTCGCTCGAGCGGGTCGAGCGGATCGTCAGGCTCGGCGTGTTCGTCAGCAGCGCTGCGGATTTCACCGACCAGCCCAAGGTAGCGAACGGCGCCTCGGAGTTGATGGAGCAGGTGTTCGGCGAGGCGGGCCGCCATGCGCGCAGCGCGGTCGGCGTCCCGGTCCTGCCGCTGGGCGCGGTGGTTGAAGTGGATGCGATTGTCGCTGTCCGGGCTGATTGACGGCAGCCTCGCGCCCGCGCCCGATCCGAAGCGCGTCGCCCGGCTCACCGCCACCCCCTACGCCCATCGCGGCCTCCATGGCGGCGGCCGGGTCGAGAACAGCCGCGCCGCGTTCGAGGCGGCGATCGCCGCCGGCCACGGCATCGAACTGGACGTCCAGGCCAGCCTCGACGGCGACGCCTTCGTCATCCACGATTACGAGCTCGACCGGCTGACCGGCGCGCAAGGGACGGTGGCGAGGCGCTCGTCCGCCGAGCTGCGGTCGATTGGCCTCGCCGGGACGAACGAGATGCTCTCCTCGCTCGCCGACACGTTGCGGCTGATCGCCTCGCGCGCACCCCTGCTGATCGAGTTGAAGGCGCCGGACCGGCAGGTGGCGCGGCTCTGCCTCGCAGTGTTCCGCGCCCTCGAAGGCTATCGCGGCGCGGTCGGCGTGATGTCGTTCAATCCCGAGGTCGGCCGCTGGTTCGCGCGCCATGCGCCGCGGGTCGTGCGCGGCCTCGTCGTCACCGAAAGCGGCAAGCGCCGGCTCAGGGGACGGATCGAGCGCCACCTCGCCTTGTGGCGGGCGAAGCCGGATTTCCTCGCTTACGACATACGCGACCTCCCTTCCCGCTTCGCCGCCAGCCAGCGGCGGCGCGGCCTTCCCATTCTCACCTGGACGGTGCGCAGCGAGGAGGAACGCGCCCGCGCCGCCGCTCATGCCGACCAGGTCATTTACGAGGCTTTATGACCCGGATCGTGGCGCGGATTCTGGACGGGGTCTCGAGCTTCGACCCGACGGAATGGGACGGATGCGCGGGAACCGACAATCCGTTCCTCACCCACGCCTTCCTGTCGGCGCTCGAGGATTCGGGAAGCGCGTCGGCGCGCACGGGCTGGCGGCCCGTCCCGGTCGCGATCGACGGCGCCGACGGGCGGCCCGCCGCGGTGATGCCGGCCTATGTGAAGAGCCACAGCCAGGGCGAATATGTGTTCGACCACAGCTGGGCCGCCGCTTATGAGCGCGCCGGGGGAAACTATTATCCCAAACTCCAGATCGCGGTCCCGTTCACGCCCGTGCCAGGCAGGCGCCTGCTCACCCGCGACCCCGGCCTCGCTCCCGGCCTCGTTGCCGCCGCCGAGGCGATCGTTCTCCAGAACGGCCTCTCCTCCGCCCACGCCACCTTCATCGCCGAGGAGGAGATAGCGGTGTTCGAGGCGGCTGGCTGGCTGATCCGCGCGGACACCCAGTTCCACTGGCACAATGACGGTTATGCCGGGTTCGACGATTTCCTCGCCGCTTTGTCCTCGCGCAAGCGCAAGGCGATCCGCAAGGAGCGCGCCGCGGCGCTGGCGGGGCTGACCGTCGAGCATGTCAGCGGCGCCGCCATCGAGGAGCGGCATTGGGACAGCTTCTGGCTCTTCTACCAGGATACCGGCGCGCGGAAATGGGGCCGTCCGTACCTCACCCGCTCCTTCTTCTCCCTGCTCGGCGAGCGCATGGCGGAGCGCGTGCTGCTGATCTTCGCTTTGAGGGACGGCGAACCCGTCGCCGGCGCATTGAACCTGATCGGCGAAGACACCCTGTACGGCCGCTATTGGGGCGCGACCCAGGACATGCCGCATCTCCATTTCGAGATCTGCTATTACCAGGCGATCGAGGCGGCGATCGCGCGCCGGCTGAAGCGGGTCGAGGCGGGCGCGCAGGGCGCCCACAAGCTCAGCCGCGGCTACCGGCCGGTAGCGACCTGGTCCGCGCATTTCATCGCCGACCCGCGCCTGCGCGAGGCGGTCGCGGCCTATCTCGAAGCCGAACGGCCGGCGGTGGTGCACGAGATCGGCGCGCTTGAGGAAATGACGCCTTTCCGCAAAGGCTGAGGTACCGCATAGTCAGCGCCGATTTACGGGAACCAGGGGGACCTATCGATGATCGCACGCTTCCTCGCACTCTTCTTACTCCTCGGCCTGGGCGCCCCGGCCTTCGCCGCGCCGGCGGAAGGGCCGTCGCGCATATTCGAGGGGCGCGACCTCTTCTCGCTGGAAGTGGCGAGCGATCCGCAGATCAGCCCCGACGGGACGAAGATCGCCTATGTCCGCCGCGCCGGCGACATCATGACCGACCGGATGCGCGCCACCATCTGGCTGATCGACATAGGCAGCGGCCAGCAGATGCCGATCGCCGCCGGCCCCGGCTCGCACAGCCAGCCGCGCTGGTCGCCCGACGGCAAACGTCTCGCGTACATCTCCTCGCAGGAAGGGGGCGGCGCGCAGCTCTTCGTACGCTGGATGGAGAGCGGCGAGGCGGTGCGCATCACCGGCCTTCCCGACACGCCCTCCGGCATCGCCTGGTCCCCGGACGGACGCCGGATCGCCTATACGATGTTCGTGCCCGGCGAGGGCCTCAAGCTCGGCTCTCCTCCCGACAAGCCCGAAGGCGCCAAATGGGCCGACCCGCTCGAGATCCACAGCGCCGTCACCTATCGCAGCGACGAGGAGGGCTATCTCAAGCCCGGCTTCAGCCACATCTTCCTGGTCGCGGCCGACGGCGGCGCGCCGCGCCAGCTCAGCTTCGGAACGGTCCACGACAACGGTCCGCTGAGCTGGACTCCCGACGGCCGGTCGATCCTGTTCAGCAGCAACCGCTCGCCCAATTGGGAACGGGAAGGATTCAACAGCGAAGTCTACGCCCTCGACGTCGCCAGCGGCTCCGTCACCGCGCTCACCGACCGCAACGGACCCGACGCCGAGCCGGTCGTCTCACCCGATGGCCGCCTCGTCGCCTATACCGGCTTCGACGACAAGGAGCGGGGCTATGAGAACAGCCGGCTCTACGTGATGGACCGCGACGGCGGCAATCGCCGGCCGCTGACCGGATCGCTGGACCGCAGCGTCGATTCGCCGGTCTGGTCCGCGGACGGTCGCTCGATCTACGTCGCCTATGACGATCAAGGCCTGCGCAAGGTCGCGCGGGTCGGCCTCGACGGCACGGTCCGCACCGTCGCCGAGGGGCTGAGCGGCGCCGGCCTCGACCGGCCCTATACGGGCGGCAGCTTCAGCGTCGCCCGCGACGGCAGCGTCGCTACCATGATCGGCAGCGCCAGCCGCCCAGCCGACGTCGCTTTGGTGCGCGGCGGCGCGCCGCGCCAGCTCACCCGCCTCAACGCCGAATTGCTCGACTCCAAGACGCTGGGCAATGTCCGCAAGATCGCGGTCACCGCGTTCGACAATCTGCCGATCGACGCCTGGCTCACCCTGCCGCCAAACTATGCGGCGGGCCGGCGCGTGCCGCTCATCCTCGAAATCCACGGCGGCCCCTTCGCCGCCTACGGGCCCTATTTCGCGACCGACAACCAGCTCTACGCAGCCGCCGGATTCGCCGTATTGTCGGTCAACCCGCGCGGCTCGACCTCCTATGGCGAGGCGTTCGCCAACCAGATCCACCACGCCTATCCCGGCCGCGACTATGACGACCTGATGGCGGCGGTCGATGCCGCGATCGCCGCGGGCTATGCCGATCCGGAGCGGCTGTTCGTCACCGGCGGCTCGGGCGGGGGCGTGCTTACCGCCTGGATCGTCGGCAAGACCGACCGGTTCAAGGCCGCCGCGACCCAGAAGCCGGTGATCGACTGGGCAAGCTTCGCGCTCACCTCGGACGGCCCCGCTTTCTTCTCGCGCTATTGGTTCGGCAAATATCCCTGGGAGGACCATGAGGCCTATTGGGCGCGCTCGCCGCTGTCGCTGGTCGGCAACGTCAAGACGCCGACCCTGGTCGTGGTCGGCAGCGAGGATTACCGCACTCCGGTCAGCGAGGCCGAGCAATATTATACCGCGCTTCAGATCCGCGGCGTGCCCACCGCCCTGGTCAAGGTGCCCGGCGCCAGCCACGGCGGCATCGCCGCGCGGCCCTCGCAAGCCGCCGCCAAGGCCGCCGCGATCATCGCCTGGTTCCGGAAATATGAGAATGGCGCGCCGGCGGGAGGGACGGGGCGGTAAGGGGCAAATCCGTCATCCCGGCGACGGCCGGGATCTCGTGGAGAAGGTCCGTGCCCTAATGACCCGGGATTCCGGCCTTCGCCGGGATGCGGCGAATCTCAGGCCGCGCGGCGCACCGTCTCGCTGAGCCAGGCTCGCGCCTGGCGCTGGGCTTCGGCTATCTCGCGCGCGCTCATTTCGTCGGCGATCTCGGCGCGGCATTCCTGGCCGCGGATGCTGCCGTTCAGGGCGGCGAGGTTGAACCATTTATGGGCCTCGACCAGGTCGACCTCGATGCCCGCGGTGCCGGTCGAATAAGCGACGCCGAGCTCGTAAAGCGCCTCCGGATCTCCGCGCGCTGCGTCGGCGAGCCGGCTTTCGATCAGGAAAGTTGCTGATTTTAGGCTGTTACCCATAGTGACATGCCCCTGTTCCCGCTGTCGGGACCAGGTGTCGCGCATTTATCATCAACAAATAGTTAATGCGGAGGTGACCAATTTCAGCCGAGCGGCTCGACCGGCAGATTGTCGATCAGCCGGGTACGGCCGATCCGAACCGCCGCCAGCAGCCGCGCGGGCCGGGTCAGGCCGGTTACCGGCGCCAGCGTCTCCGCATCGCACAAAGCCACATAGTCGATCGGATCGAAGCCGGCCTTGGCGAGCTTATCGCGGGCGGCGGCGAGCGTCTCGCCGACGTCGGCGCCCTCCCGGATCGCGCCAGCCGCCTCGCCGAGGCAGCGCGGCAGCGCCCGCGCCGCCCGCCTTTCCTGCTCGCTCAGATAAGCGTTGCGCGAGGACAAAGCGAGGCCGTCGGCGTCGCGCTGGGTGGGGATGCCGACGATCTCGACATCGATATCGAGGTCGCGAACCATGCGGCGGATAACGGCGACCTGTTGGTAATCCTTCTCGCCGAACAGGGCGAAATCGGGCCGGACCTGGTTGAACAATTTGGCGACGACCGTCGCGACGCCGTCGAAATGGCCCGGCCGCGCGGCGCCGTCCAGCCTTTCGCCCACTCCGCCGACGCGAATCGTGCTGCTATGCCCTTGCGGATACATGATCGCCGCGTCGGGGGCCCAGAGCAGGGCGCAGCCCGCTTCCTCGAGCATGCGCGAATCCGCCGCCTCGCGCCTCGGATAGCTCGCCAGATCCTCGTCCGGCCCGAACTGGGTGGGATTGACGAAGATGGAGGCGACGACATGCGCTGCCCGCCTTTTCGCCTCCGTCACCAGCGCCATGTGGCCGGCGTGGAGCGCTCCCATCGTCGGCACGAGGGCGACCGCGCCGCCCTCGCTCCGCAATTGGGCGACCGCCTGCCGCAACGCGTCGATGTCACGGACGATTTGCACCGCTTTCCCGCCTCCGATAGAGCTTGGCCAACGCCCTTGCGGGGCGGGACCGGCATAATCAAGAGGGACGGGCTTCGGGTAAAATGGCGGCGCCGCATTTCATCATCTTCGCCAACGAGAAGGGCGGCACCGGCAAGTCGACCACCGCGGTCCACAGCGCGGTCGCCCTCGCCGCCGCCGGCAGGCGGGTGGCGGCGATCGACCTCGACACGCGCCAGCGCACGATGGGCCGCTATCTCGACAACCGCGTCGCGACGATGAGGCGTATCGGCGAGACGCTGCCCATGCCCGTCTACGAGACCTTCGACCCCGCCAAAGACGACGATATCGACGCCCAGCTCGACCGGCTGGCGCAGGATGCCGACGTGATCGTGATCGACACGCCGGGCCGCGACGATCCCTATTCCCGCAAGGCGATGCTCCGCGCCGACACCCTGGTCACTCCGATCAACGACAGCTTCGTCGATCTCGACCTGATCGGCGAAGTCGACGCCGAGACCTATCGCGTCCGCCGCCCGAGCTTCTATGCCGAACTGGTCTGGAACAGCCGCACCCAGCGCGCCAAGGCCCATGGCGCGAGCGTCGACTGGGTGCTGCTGAGGAACCGCCTCCAGCATATCGAGGCGCGCAACATGCGCCGCGTCGGCGCCGCTTTGGACGAGCTCTCCCGCCGCGTCGGCTTCCGCGTCATCCCCGGCCTCGGCGAGCGGGTCATCTACAAGGAGCTCTTCCCCAAGGGCCTCACCCTGCTCGACCTTTCGCAGATCGGCGACGTCGGCCTCAGCCACATCGCCGCGCGCCAGGAATTGCGCGAGATGATCGCCGGCTTCGGCCTGCCCGAGAGGGAAGCCGCCGCCGCCCCGCGCGCCGCCGCGCTCGCCGTCTGAGCGGTGCCCGGGCTGCTCTTCCTGCTGGCCGCCGGCGGCCTCATCTGGGCGTGGTGGACCGGACGGCTCAAGGGCTTCGCCTATGAGGACGTGGCCGCGGGTCTCCTGTTTCTGCTCGGCCTCAAGCTGCTCAGCGGCGGCAAGCTGATCCCCGGCGCCGCCTTGATGGCGGGCGCGATTCTGTGGGCCGCCTGGCGCCGCGGACGCGCGACCGCCGCCGCGATGCCGGTCGAGGATGCGCGGCGGCTGCTCGGCGTCGGACCGCAGGCGAGCCTCGCCGAGATCCGCGACGCGCACCGCCGTCTGATCGCAAAGGTCCATCCCGATTCGGGCGGCTCGGCCGAGCTCGCCAACCGGGTCAACGTCGCCCGCGACACTCTCGTCGCCGAAATGAACCGGCGGACGCCTCGCGCGTCTTGATGCCGAATCCAGACCAAGCGGAGCCGCCGATGAGCCATCGTTTCAACCCGACCTCCCTGCGCGAATATGACATCAGGGGAATAGTCGGGGAGACGCTGGCGGAGGCGGACGCCGCGGCGGTCGGCCGCACCTTCGGCACGCTCGTGCGCCGCGCCGGCGGACGCCGCGTCGCCGTCGGCCGCGACGGCCGCCTGAGCTCCGAGGCGTTCGAGCGGGCGCTGGTCGGCGGACTTACCGCCAGCGGCGCGGACGTCGTGCGCATCGGCCTCGGCCCCACGCCGATGCTCTATTTCGCCGAGGCCGAATTGGACGTCGACGGCGGCATCATGATCACCGGCAGCCACAATCCGGGGACCTATAACGGCTTCAAGATGGTGCTGAAGCACGGCGCCTTCTTCGGCCAGGACATCCAGAAGCTCGGCCGCATGGCGGAGGCCGGGGATTGGGAGACCGGCGCCGGCGCCGTCCGGCAAGAGGATGTGATGGACCGCTATGTCGACCGCTTGCTCCACGGGTTCGACGGGGCCCCCTTCCGCATCGGCTGGGATGCCGGCAACGGCTCCGGCGGCCCGATCGTCGAGCGGCTGGCGAAGCGCCTGCCCGGCGAGCATCATCTGCTCTACACCGAGGTGGACGGCCGCTTCCCCAACCATCATCCGGACCCCACCGTCGAGGCGAACCTCGCCGACCTGAAGGCGCTGGTCGCGGAGAAGGGCCTCGATTTCGGCATCGCCCTCGACGGCGACGCCGACCGGATCGGCGCGGTCGACGGCGAGGGGCGCGTCGTCTGGGGCGACCAGCTGCTCGCCATCCTCGCCGAGCCGGTGCTTGCCGATCTTCCCGGAGCCACCATCATCGCCGACGTCAAGGCCAGCCAGGCTTTGTTCGACCGCGTCGCCGAATTGGGCGGCACGCCCTTGATGTGGAAGACCGGCCACAGCCTGATCAAGGCCAAGATGAAGGAGACCGGCGCGCCGTTGGCGGGCGAAATGAGCGGCCACATCTTCTTCAAGCACGATTATTACGGCTTCGACGACGGCATCTACGCCGCATTGCGCCTGATCCGGGCAGTCAGCCGCCTCGGCGGCTCGCTGACCGCGCTGCGCTCCGCCATGCCGGCGATGGTCAACACGCCCGAAATGCGATTCCAGGTCGACGAGGCGCGCAAGTTCCCGGTCATCGACGAAGTCCTCGCCCGCCTCGCCGCCGACGGTGCTAAGGTCGACCGCACCGACGGCGCCCGCGTCAGCACCCCCGACGGCTGGTGGCTGCTGCGCGCGTCGAACACCCAGGACGTGCTCGTCGCCCGCGCCGAGGCGAAGGACGTCGCCGGCCTCCAGCGCCTGATCGCCCAGATCGACGAGCAGCTCTCTTTGTCCGGCCTCGCCCGCGGTCCGGAGGCCACGCACTGATGCCGAAAATCTACCCCGAGGCCCTGCTCTTCTGCATCCTGTGGACTGCGCTGGCCGTCGCCGGCTTCGCCTTGCTCGGCCTCAAGGCCGGCCTCGCTTTGTCGGTCGGCCTGTTCCTGGTCATCATGCCGTCCAGCGCCCTCATCCTCTCCCGCACCGGCAATTTCGCGCTGGAGCGGGGTGTGCGCTGGGGGATATTGATCGTCGCCGCCCTCGTGCTGATTTCCATGGTTGATCTACGGCCTTGAAATCGATCCCGCCTCACCGCCGGCGGGTTGAGTGCAAGCCCAATGGATCAAATCGGCCGGTCGAGATTTGCGTAACCGCAAAGTTGGTACAGTTCCGCGTCCGTTAGGAAAAGCTCGCCTTTTCGGCGGACGTTGGGGGCCCCCGCATTCTCACGCTTGGTTCTGTTCGGATTGCCAAGCCGGCTTACCAGGCTGGAAAACCTCTCTTTTACCTCGTTCTCGGGAAAGTGTTGCACGCACATGATCTTGAGTGCGGTGACGCCGGCCCCGGCATCGTTCGGGTTCCACTTAATAACCCGGCCGATCCTGTCCTGGGCCTCATCGACGTGGCCGCGCTTCATGTCGGCATAAGCGATCCCTTCCTCTGCAATCGCGCGCCAACTCCGCTTCTCGCCATTTTCCGGGGGGCCTTCCAGGAGACGAAGTATCGCCCGATAATCTTCTCGCATCTTGTCATAGCTGCCCGATTGAGGAGCGGCGATCCGCGCCTGAAGAGCCTTCGTCAATGACAATACGAACTCGATGGAAGGTTTGGCGGTATCGCAAAACGCAATGAGGTTGTCATGCTGTATGTTTAAATCGCAGATCCCTTTAAAGCGAGTACCTACGGCGATAATTTCATATCCCCCGTCTCGAGCATAATTGCTCGCTGATTGAACTGATGCCAACGTTCCCCTGCTCATTTCTATTTCGCTGTGACTTTTTTCTATCTCTCTTCGTGCGACATCAATGCGATGGTTCAAGTTTTTCAGCTTTTCATTATTACGCGATATCTCTTGGCGCTGTTCCTTCACCGTCGCTGAAAGAGATTGGTATCTCCAAATGCCGAAAACCGCGGCCGCAAGCGTCAAGACCGTGAAAAGAGCGGTCAACCGGTTGGCGGCGCGAGACGTCATCGCGTCAGCTCGACCCTGGGAAACATGGCCTTGATGAACTCAACCAGGACGGAGAGTTGCTTGATGCTCATATACCCACTCATGAGAGAGCAAATAACGCAGACGACGACGCCTACGCCGAACACGAAATTGGGAGTGGCACCTGTGCGAACCCCGGGAACGTCGAAAATGGCGACTACGGCACAGGCGACAAGGAAGAAAAGGCCCAGCGAGCAAAGCATTACGCTCTTCTGGCCGTGTGAGGCCGGCCGGGACGCATCCTTCTTCTTGCGCCGGATCGGGAGTTTCTTCGGTGGTTTCTTTTCGGCCATCGGTCCGTAAGGCAGGCTATTCCGTCTTCCGACCCCGGTCAACGACCGGCACCAAGCTAATCGTCCTCGTCCTCGCGGCCGACCAGGTTCAGCTCGCGCGCCTTGATCTGGCGGGTCATGCACCAGTGCATCAGGGCGTCCTCGCGGCCGTGGGTGATCCACACCTCCTTGGGGGCGAGCTCGGCGATGGTCTGCGTCAATTCGTCCCAGTCGGCATGGTCGGAGAGGATGAGCGGCAGCTCGACATTCCTTTGCCGGGCGCGCTGGCGGATGCGCATCCAGCCCGACGCCATGGCGGTGATCGGGTCGGGCAGCCGCCGCGACCAGCGGTCGTTCAGCGCTCCCGGCGGGGCGACGACGATCCTTCCCTTCAACTCCTCCTTCTTCGCCCCGGTGGCGGGGCGAAGATCGCCCAATTCGACGCCATGGTCGCGATAAAGGTCGCAGAGCCGCTGCAGCGCGCCGTGGATGTAGATCGGCTCGTGATGGCCGCGGCAGCGCAGCTCCATGATCAGCCGCTGCGCCTTGCCGAGCGCATAGGCGCCGACCAGGACGCAGCGCTCGGGATTCTCGTGCAGACGAAGCAGCAGCCGGTCGATCTCGCTGACCGTCTCGGGGTGGCGGAAGACGGGCAGGCCGAACGTCGCCTCGGTGATGAAGATGTCGCACGGCACCGGCTCGAAGGGCGCGCAGGTCGGGTCCGGCCGGCGCTTGTAATCACCCGAGACCACCACGCGCTCGCCTCTGTAATCCATGACGATCTGCGCCGAGCCGAGGACATGGCCCGCGGGCACGAATCGCACCTCGACCTCGCCGATCTTTGTCGCCTCGCCATAGGCCATCGGCCGCCCGCCCGGCTGCGGCCCATAGCGGCAGGCCATGATCGCCAGCGTCTCCGCCGTCGCCCAGACCTCGCCGTGGCCGCCGCGGGCATGGTCGGCATGGCCGTGGGTAACCAGCGCGCGCGGCTTGGGCCGGCCCGGATCGACCCAGGCGTCGGCCGGCTTTATGTAGATGCCTTCGGGAAAAGGCTCGATCCAGGAACCGAGGCGGGCCATTGGGAGCTATATGGCGGCAAGCCCCGCGGCCGCCAAGGCGGACGGCGGCAACAGGAAGGAGCGGACGCATGGATCTTGGTGGATTGAACTGGTCGATCATGACCATCGTCGGGCCGCTGATCCTGGTCGCGGTCCTGCTCTGGGCATTTTTGCGCAACCGCAAGGACCCGGTCGATCCGGACCGCACCGAGCGCGCGACCCACGACGTCTACGACGAGGAGGAAGCGGCGCGGCGCGAGGAGGACGGGGATGGGCCCTGACGTTTCCCGGCGAAGGCCGGGATCCAGTTGAGCGCTCCCGCTGGACCCCGGCCTTCGGGGTCCCCACAAAGTACTACTTTGCGGGGTGCCCCTTCGCCGGGGAACACTAACCTCCCTTCCGTCATCGCCGACTGGTTCGCGGCCAAGGGCTGGCAGCCGCGGCGGCACCAGCTCGAGATGCTCGCCACCGCCCGCGCCGGCAGGAACGCTTTGCTCGTCGCCCCGACCGGCGCCGGCAAGACTCTGGCGGGCTTCATCGCCTCGCTCGCCGAGCTGGTCGAGGCGCCGACCGAGGGGCTCCACACCCTCTACGTCTCGCCGCTGAAGGCGCTCGCCGTCGACGTCCAGCGCAACCTGCTCACCCCGATCGCGGAGATGGGCCTCGACATCCGAGTCGAGACCCGCACCGGCGACACGCCCGCCGACCGCAAGGCGCGCCAGCGGGTACGGCCGCCGCAGATCCTGCTCACCACGCCCGAGTCGCTGAGCCTGCTCCTCTCCCACGAGGACAGCCCTTTGCTGTTCGAGGGCCTGCGCACGATCGTCGTCGACGAGGTCCACGCCTTCGCCACCGGCAAGCGCGGCGACCTGCTGGCGCTCGCCCTCGCCCGCCTCCAGCGCCTCGCCCCCGGCATGCGCCGGGTCGCGCTGTCGGCTACCATCTCCGACCCGGAGGCCTATCAAGGCTGGCTCGCCCCCCATGGCGACGTCGAGACGGTCGACCTCGTCGTCGGCGACCCCGGCGCGGACGCCGACATCTCGATCATGCTGCCCGAGGACGAGAAAATCCCCTGGTCGGGCCATTCGGGCCGCTGGGCCGCGCACAACGTCATGCGCGAGATCGAGCGCCACAAGACGAGCCTCGTCTTCTGTAACACCCGCAGCCTCGCCGAATTGATCTTCCAGGATTTGTGGGCGGTCAACGAGGAGCATTTGCCGATCGGCATTCACCATGGCTCGCTATCCCGCGAGGCGCGGCGCAAGGTCGAGGCGGCGATGGCCGGCGGGCGCCTGCGCGGCCTGGTCTGCACCGCCAGCCTCGACCTCGGCGTCGACTGGGGCGACGTCGACCTCGTCGTCCAGATGGGCGCTCCCAAGGGCAGCTCCCGCCTGCTCCAGCGCATCGGCCGCGCCAACCACCGCCTCGACGAGCCGTCGGAAGCGATCCTCGTCCCCGGCAACCGCTTCGAATATCTCGAAGCCCGCGCCGCCCTCGACGCGATCGAAGGCAAAGAGCTCGATCCCGAGATCTTCCGCCCCGGCGCGATCGACGTTCTCGCCCAGCATATCATGGCCGCCGCCTGCGCCGCGCCCTTCCGCGAGGAGGAGATGCTCGAGGAGGTGCGTTCGGCCGCCCCCTATGCGGGCCTGAGCGAGGAGCTGTTCCGCCAAGTCCTCGCTTTCATCGAGAGCGGCG
>Ga0184618_10000028_pt1 | contig 37738 bp, 37 predicted proteins | sample PLM0_30_b1_FD_133159 | JGI IMG/M metagenome (GOLD analysis project Ga0184618, IMG submission 133159) | Groundwater sediment microbial communities from an aquifer in East River, Colorado, USA - PLM0_30_b1 | ecosystem: Environmental > Terrestrial > Soil > Riparian zone | place: USA: East River...
ACGAGGGGGGGCACGGCGAGACCGTGCCCCCCTTTGCTTTGCGGTGTATGTATTGACCGTGACCGAGACTTCGCGGCCCGATCCTCCGCTCTTCGCGGCCTACCGTCTCCCCCTGGCGCCGCGCCGCCAGGGGCCGGCGGGACGTCGAGCCCCTGCGGTGCCGCCGGGGCTGGAATCGTGAACCAGGCGACCGCCGGCCGACCCCCCCCCCCCGGCCCACCGCCGCCGCCGCGCGGTCCCGCGCCCCCACCCCCGGCCTGGAGCAGCTCGGCGCCGCGCCACAGGAGGAGGAGGGCAATCGCCGCGTGCGTCACCAACGAGAGGGTCGCCGCCGGCCCCTGGCGGCGACGCGCCAGGGGGAGACGGTAGGCCGCGAAGAGCGGAGGAGCGGGCCGCGAAGTCTCGGTCACGGTCAATACATACACCGCAAAGCAAAGGGGGGCACGGTCTCGCCGTGCCCCCCCTCGTTACCGGATCCGCTACGACCCCCCGGCCTTCGGTTCGGCGGGCGGCGTGAACCCGATCACCTGCACGCCGGCGCCGCGCGCCACGTCCATCGCGCGGACCACGTCGCCGTACTTGCGGTTGGGGGCGGCCTTGATGAACAGCAGCTTCGCCGGCCGCTGGTCGTAGTACTCGTGAAACTTCGCGTCCAGCGCCTCGAATGCGACGGGTTGCGTGTTGATCGCGTACGAGCCGTCCGCCCGCAACTCCAGCACGATCTGATCGCTCCTCGTTTGCTTCTGCTGCTGTTGCTGCTTCTGCTCCGCGGGGACCTGGACGTCGAAGTCCCGGCGCGACAGCGGCAACGTGATCATGAAGATGATCAACAGGACGAGCAACACGTCGATCATCGGGGTGACGTTGATGTCGGAGGCGAGGCCACCGCCCGAACCACCAGAGCCCATGGACATTGGTCAGTGCTCTCCCGCGCGCGGCTGGCGCTGTTGCTCGGCGATTGCGCCGATGACCCGGACGCCGGCCTTGCGGGCGATCTCGATCGCCTGCTGCACGCGGCCGAAGTCGATGCCCTCGTCCGCCTTGAGGTATAGGACCTTGTCCACCGTCCGCTGCGCGTACAGGGCCGTGAGCTGGCCCGGCAGGTCCGCGTCGCTGATGTAGCGCGGGCCGGTGTACTTCCCGGATCTTGGGTCGGTGATATCGAGGTAGTACTTCCCGTCCTTGTCGATCCCCAGACGGATCTCCCCCTCGGCTTCTTCGCGCGACTCGGGATTGTTCGCGCGGGGAATCGTCGCCTGGAAGCCGGCGGTGATCGCGGGGGTCACGATCATGAAGATGATCAGCAGCACCAGCATCACGTCGATCATCGGCGTGACGTTGATGTCGGCCGCGACGCCCGACCCCTTGGAGCTGCGAGCGGTCATCGCCATGGGTTACCGGCTGATCGGGCCGCTGCCCTGCGACGTCTTCTGGGTCTGGAATTCCTTGGTGAAGATCGACCGACCGAATTCGCTGCCGACACTCTTAATGAGGTAGTCGATCAGCTCTTTCGAGGTGTAGGTCATCTCGACCGTGAGGAAGTCGATCTTGGTGCTGAAGTAGTTGTAGAGCCATACCGCCGGGATCGCCACGATGAGCCCGAACGCCGTCGTGATCAGGGCCTCGGCCACGCCGCCCGTGATCGCCTGCAGCGAGCCGCCGCCGCCGCTCGCGGCCATGCCCTGGAATGCCGTCACGATACCCATCGTCGTGCCCAGCAGGCCCACGAAGGGAGCGGTCGCACCCGTGGTAGCCAGGATGCCGAGTCCGCGCTTCAGCTCGGCCGTGATGATGAGCATCTGGCGTTCGACCGCCCGTTCGGCGGAGTTGATGTCGGCCGCGGTGATCGTTGCCCGGTCACGCAGCAGCGGTTTCACCTCGGAGAGCGCCTCCCCCAGCACGCGGGCGACGTGGCTCTTCTTGTTCTTCTCGGCCAACGCGATGGCCCCGTCGAGCTGTTCCTCCTGCAGGTAGCGCGAGAACTCCGGGGCGAACTTCCGCGTCTCCTGCTGCGACTTCCGCAGGTACATCGCCTTGGAGATCGTCACCGCCCACGACCAGGCCGACATGACGAACAGGATGAACACGATGGTTTTGGCGAACAGCCCCATCGATGCCCATAGATCCGCGTAACTCATCATGATGCGTTGGCTCCTCTCGTGCGCACTGCGCGTGTAGGGCGAACTACCGCTTGAGCTTGAAATCGATCGGGAGATTGATCAGCACGCGAACCGCCCGGCCGTGCACGCGCGCGGGCCGGAACAACGCCCGCAGCACGTACGTCTTGGCCGGCTGATCGAAGCCGGGGTTCGGGCTCTGGATCACTTTGACCGACTGGGGTTCCGCGCGGCCGGCCGTATCGATGATGGCCTGGACGATCACCCGCCCCTGGATCGCCGCCTGCCGCAGCAAATCCGGGTACTGGAGCTGCGGTCCCGACAACACCTCGGGCCGCTCCTCCACCACCGACTCCATGAAGACCTGGTCGGACGACGGCACGATGCCCGTTCCGATCCCGCCTTCGACTCCGGTGCCGGTGTAGTCCTTGGGATCGAAATGCTCCTGCAGGTTGATCGGCGGAATGTTGGTCGGGATGTCGGTCGGCGCCACGACCGTCTGGAAGCCCTTGAGCTGTGGGATGTCGAGCACCGGCGGTTGCTCCTCCGGCTTCTTTTCTTCCTGGTTCAGGAACACCATCGTCGTATCGACCACGACGTCGGTCGCGGCCTGGCCCGCCGTGAGCGTCGCGATGACCGCGAGCACGACGACGATGCTGTGCGCCGTCAGCGACACGAAGCCGAGACCGAAGGCCGTCTTCTTGTTCGCCTTCCGCTTCGATTCGATCAGGTTGTCGAACACGCCGGAGCCTCCCGAGCTCGTTGCCTATGTTATAGTAGGCCGTGCGGCTAACCCGCTAGTGGTGCGAAGATTACAAAACGATGACAGCGCCGTGAGGGTCCGCTAACCTCGCAACCTGAAGTCGATGGGCACTCGCACCCGGACGCGCACCGCGCGGCCGTGCACGCGTGCCGGGCGGAACAGCGTCGCGGCGAGCGCTCGCTGCGCCGGCGCCACGAATCCCGGATGCCTCGCTGTCACCACCACGAACGAACCCGGCTCCACCCGCCCCAGCGTGTCCACCACGACCTCGAGCACCACGCGTCCCTCGATGCCCGCCTGCCGCAACAGGTCCGGATAGGCCGGGAGTGGGCCCGCGAGAATCGCCGGGGCCTCCTCGGCGAGCAACACATCGATCGGGGCACCGGCGGTCGCGTACGATTGTGCAAGATCCTTGCCGGGCAACGGGCCGACGTCAAAAGTGAGGCGCGCCGGCGTCAGTCCATCCGGTGCCGACCACGGGATGCTTATCGGGATGCGGCCGTCCGGGAAGACGCCGTCGGGAAGCCGCGGAGCCGGGGGCAGCGTTGGTTCCGGGCCGGCCGCGTTGTCAGGGTAGGTGTCGATGAGGACGATCGGAGGTTGCGGGCGTGTGCGCGGCGCGCCCGCGGCCGTGCCCCAGACGGCAACGACAACGACCGCGCCGTGCACGACCAGTGAGACCGCAGAGCTCGTGAAACGCATGGCGTCCTCCCAGGACAGGGTTCACCGAGACGATGGCATGCGCGCCTGATCGCCTCGTGGAGGACGGATGACAGTTCGGTAACGCGGGGGTGAGGCCTACGCCTCGCCGCGCGGGAAGGTGACGGTAAACGTCGTCCCGCGCCCAGGCCGGCTCTGCGCCTCGATCGCCCCGCCGTGCGCCTCGGCGATCCATTTGCAGATGGCGAGACCGAGGCCGGCCCCGGGTCGCTCGCCGGTGCGGGTGCGCGCCGAGTCGGCGCGCCAGAAGCGGTCGAAGATGTGCGGCAGGTCCCCCGGTGCGATCCCGATGCCGGTGTCAGCGACCGTGAGCAGGACCTTGCCATCGCTCGCGCCGAGCTGGACGGACACGTTACCGCTGCGCGGCGTGTACTTCACCGCGTTCTCGATGAGATTGAGGATCAGCTGACGGACGCGGCTCCGGTCGACGGCGAGCACGACGGGCTCGGCTGGCGTGCGGATTTCGATGACGACCCCCGCCTGGTCCGCCAGCAGCTCCCCCGTCTCGCCCGCCTCCGCCACGATCTCGCGCAGGTCCACGGGCTCGCGGTGCAGCTCGGCACGGCCCTCGTCGGCGCGGGCGAGCGTCAGCAGGGCATCGAGCAGCTCGGTCATGCGGTTCACTTCCTGCAGCGTCTCCTCCAGGGCGGCGAGCGTTTCCTGCGGGAGGTCGGGGCGCGTGATCGCGCGCTCGACGCCCGCCCGCACGACGGTCAGGGGCGTCTTGAGCTCGTGACTCGCGTCCGCGGTGAAGCGGCGCAGGGCGCTGAAGCTGCGCTCCAGGCGTGCCATCATCTGATTCAGCGTCTCGGCGAGCCGGCCCAGCTCGTCCTTCACCATGGGCACCGCCAGCCGCCGGTGCAGGGTCCGGCCGTCGGTGATCTCGCGCACCTCCGTGATCATCCGGTCCACGGGCCCCAGGGCCCGGCCGGCGATCCAGCGCCCGACCAGCACCGCCGGCACGATGCCGATCACGAAGGCGACGATGATCGTCGAGACGAGCTGCTGCAGGCCGAGCTCGGCGCTGCGTGTGTCCGCGCCCGCGAAAATGGCGCCGAACTGCCCGCCCGCCTCCCCCACCGGCCGGACGAGATAGTGGAGCGTGGGACCGTTCGGGAGGATCCGGTGCTCGCCCGGCGTTCGGGCGTGCGGCGCCCCGCCGACGAGGCGGTTGAGCTGCTCGAACTCCCCGAAGGTCAGCGCGCGCGCGTCGGACGACGCGAACAGCAGCCGCCCGTCCCGGCTCGTGACCAGCAGGAAGTCGGGGACGACCTCGAGCACCGCGGCGACCTCCGGAATCAGCACCGGGCGGCCGGCGGTATCCGGCTCGACCAGGACGCCGCGCGCGCGATAGCTCTCGGCCAGGATGCCGGCCGTCAGGTCGGCCTCCGACTGGATGCGGCGGTCGAGGTCCTGGTAGGAGGCACCCCGCCGGGCGACGTACAGGACGACGGCGAACACGGCGAGGCTCAGGATGAGCGCGGCGGCGTACCACAGCGTCAGCCGCCCGCGGATACTCTCCACGTCAGGCCCGCACGACGTAACCCACGCCGCGCACCGTGTGAATCAATTTCGGTTGGCGGCCGTGGTCGATCTTCTTGCGCAAGCGTGTGATCACGACGTCGACGATGTTCGTGCCGGGATCGAAGTGGTAATCCCAGGCGTACTCGGTGATCAGCGTGCGCGACATGACGCGCCCCTGGTGGCGCATCAGGTACTCGAGGACGGCGTACTCCTTGGGGGTGAGCTCGATGGGCCGGCCGTCGCGCGTCACGGCTCGGCTCCCGGTGTCGAGCGAGAGGTCCGCCACCTTGAGCACGGGCGGTGTGATCGCCTTGGGCCGGCGGCCCAGGGCCTCCACCCGCGCCAGCAGCTCCTCGAACGCGAACGGCTTGGTGACGTAATCGTCGGCACCCATACGGAGCGCCTGGACCTTGAAGTCGACCGCATCCTGGGCGGTGAGCACGAGGACGGGCAAGCCGCTCCCCCGGTCCCGCAGCGTGCGCAGCACGTCGAGTCCCGAAAGCTTGGGCAGCCGCAGGTCGAGCACCAGGAGGTCGAAGTGCCCGCCCGTCGCGAGCCGGAGCCCCGTGTCGCCGTCGCCCACGAGTTCCGCGTGGTAGCCGGCTTCGTCCAGGCCACGCCGCACGTACTCGCCGACGGTCTTATCGTCTTCCACGACCAGGATCTTCATCCGACGGGCAGGTACACCCTGAAGGTGCTGCCCACGCCGACTTGGGATTCCACTTCGATCCGACCGCGGTGCTCTTCCACGATGCCGTACGCCACCGACAGGCCGAGGCCCGTTCCCCTGCCCTGCGGCTTGGTCGTGAAGAACGGCTCGAAGATCTTGGAGAGGTCTTCCTGCGAGATCCCGGTGCCGGTGTCGATGAACTCGACGAGGATCTCGTCCCCGCGCTGCGGGTTCGGGCGCGTGCGGACGGTGAGCACGCCGCGCGAGTTCATCGCGTCCATCGCGTTGAGCATCAGCGCCATGAAGCACTGGATCAGCCGCTCCGGGTCCGCCGACGGCGCCCCCAACCCGGGGGCGAACTGCCGCTCGACCCTGAGCCACTTGAAGCGGTCGTGGTGCTTGAGGAGGAACAGCGTTTGCTCGATCACCGCGTGGATCTCCACGGGGCGTTTGTGGCCCGTCTTGGGGCGCGAGAAATCGAGCAGACCGTCGACGATACGCCGGCAGCGCTGCACCTCCGCGTCGATGATCTTGAGGTACTCCTCCTGCGCCTCGCGCTCGCCCGGCGGCAGGTCGGCGACGCGCAGGTCGAGCGCCTCGCTGCAGGCGAGAATCGTCGCCAGAGGATTGTTGATCTCGTGCATGACGCCGGCGGCGAGCTGGCCCAGCGCGGCGAGCTTTTCCGTCTGCGTGAGGCGCTGCTGCGCCAGGCGCCAGGCGGTCACGTCCTCGCCGATCGTGATCACATGCGAGATCTCGTCGTCGTCGAGCCGCATCGGGATCTTGGTGATGCGGTAGTAGCGCGCCTCGCCCGTCGCCTGCGATTCCATCTCCACCTGCTGGATCTCGCCGGTGGTGAACACCCGGTCGAACTCCTGCTGCAGGAGCTCGCGCGGCTGGCGGTCCAGCACCTCGAACACGCCACGGCCCAGCGCGTCTTCCCGCGACACCCCCTGCGTCCCCGCCTCCCGTTTGCGGTTCCACGCACGGATCTGGTACCCTCGGTCAATCACATACAGGCCGAGGGGAAGCGAGTCGATGATGCGGGCGGCGAAGTTCCGCTGTGCCTCGAGCTCGCGCGTGCGCAGCGCCACTTCGGAGGCGAGATCCTGCGACAGCTCCGTGGCCGCCAGCATCGGGGCGAGCATTTGCGCCACGACCACGAGCACGTCGTGCGCCATCCGCTCGTGGCGGCCCGCCGGGATGACCACCTCGAAGCAGCCCAGCGGCTCGTGGTCGTGCACCAGCGGCAGGCGGAGCAGCGTGCCGCCTCCCCCGGCCGTGGCCTCCTCGTGGAGCCCCGCCTCCACCCATTGGGCTACGGGCGGTGCGACCTCCGTCGCGAGGGCGTCATCGCCGGGACTCGCAATGGGGAGATAGCGCGCGCCGTTCGCCGCGCGCAGCCAGAGGCGGCAGCGACGCAGCGCGAGCCCCCGCTGCAGGGCCGCGACGACGCCGCTCAAGCCCTCGGCTGCGGGGAGCCCGTCCGCCAGAACTCTGGCGACTTCAGCGAGGACGCCGAGGCCGGGATCGTCGGATTCGAGCTGCGGAGCGGCCATTGGCCGCAAACCTAGGGATGGCGCTCCCGGCGCGCCAGCGGCGCCTCGACGCGGAAGGCCAGCAGGCCGCGAATCTCGGTCTTCGACCCGAAGAACGCCGTCGGCCCGATCACGAGGCCGTACTGGGCGCCGCCACCCCCCACGACACGCAGCCCCGGGAGAAACGCGACGGCCGCCCAGCTCGACCCCTGCGGCAGGGGAGACCTCGCCGTCAGGTAGCCCGTCGCTTCGATCGTGAGGTCGAGCCCGATGGCCGTGACGTTCCGTTCGTCGCCCAGCTCGGCGAGCATGATGCGGCCGCTGCGCGCGCCCAGCGTGCCGGCGAAGACGAAGCCCTGCGTCCCGCCGAGAATGGCTCCTTCATCGACGAAGGCGCCTAACCGCGCACCGGCGGACAGCGCGCGCACGGGTCCGCTCATGCGGCGCACGTAACCGATCTCGGCGCTCTCGATCTGCCACCCGCCCCCGAGTGTCGCGGCGAAGCCGACGCCGATCGCGCCGGCCTGTGCGGCGAGCGGCGTGGACAAAGCCCCCAGCACGACCAACATTGAGGCCATGGATCGACGCACGTTCGTTCTCCTGACTGGAGCGGCTTCCGCCGGCTTGTGGCGCCCCGGTTCCCATTCCCCAGGCCGGGCGCGGCCCTTGGGACGGGTGGGGGGACTGCGATTCGATCTCGACGAGCAGCGCCGGTGGTCGTTGTGGTACCACGGCGACGGCCAGCCCGTTCCGCTGCTGCGTGACGCCACCCTCGGCGTCTGGGTCGGGGACACGCTCGTCACGCTCGCCGACTTGGAAGATACCAGCGTGGCGAATCGCCGCCCACCCGGCGGCGAGTCGCTGGCGATCCGCGGGCGCGCCGCCGCCGGCGGCGGCGTGTGGATCGAGGCGGAGTTCGCCGACTGGGAAGCGGGGCCGGGGGCGCAGGGGAGCATCAGCGTGAACGTCTATCCCGACCGGGTGCTGGCCACGATCCGCGGCGTGCGGTTCTTCGCCGTACCCGAGGCGCAGGTCCTTCCCGGCGCGGGTCCCCTCGTCGCCCTCGTGAACGGCTACCAGTCCTGGAGTCCGTGCAGCATTGAAACGGTGGCGGCCCGGCCCGACACTCCTGAAGCCGTGAGCCACGCCGATCTCGGCCTCACCCGCGAGGGGCGCGGCTTGGCGGTGGCCTTCGATGCCGGCGAGCCGGGCGAGGCCCGAGTGAAGTTGGCGGGCGGTGGCCTCGAGGCGGTGAGCGACTGGCTCCCGGCTCGCCCGGTCCGACCCGAGGGTGACGGGTCGACGATGCGTCTCGCCTACCTCCCCGACGCCGATGGCCTCGCCGCCTTGGGGGCCCTCGCGACCTCCCCGTCCGCCGTGGACCGCGAGCGGTTTGTGGACGTCGCCGCGCCCGCCGGTTGGTGCTCCTGGTACGAGCTGTTCGGCGCCGTCACCGAGGCCGACGTGCTCGCCAACCTCGAGGTGTGCGCGGCGCAGTTCGACCGCCGCTTCTTCCGCTACATCCAGCTCGATGACGGTTACCAGCGCGCCGCGGGCGATTGGGAGACCAACACCAAATTCCCCCACGGTCATCGCTGGCTCACCGATCGGATTCACGCGCAACGGCTGCTCGCCGGGTTGTGGGTCGCGCCGTTCGCGGTGGCGGAGCGCTCCGGCCTCCCCGTGGCGCACGCCGGGTGGCTGCTTCGGGGCGCCGACGGCGCGCCGCTGGTCTTGGACACGCGCGACGACTGGGGGGGTCGCATCTACGCGCTCGACGGCGCGCACCCCGAAGTCCGGCAATGGCTGTACGACCTGGCGCGCCGCGTCGTGCGCGACTGGGGTTACGACTACCTGAAGATCGACTTCCTCCATTGGGCGACCGCGGGCGCCGCGCACTACGGCGGCCTGACGCACGCCGAGGCGTATCGCGGCGGCCTCTCGGCGCTGCGCGATGGACTCGGCACGGAAGCCTTCCTGCTCGGCTGCGGCGCGCCGCTGCAGCACGCCGCCGGGATCGTCGACGGCATGCGCATCGGTGCCGATGTGGAGCCGAGCTGGAGCGGCATTCAGGGGCCCGCGCGCGCCGCGGCGCTGCGCAGCTTCTACCACCGGGCCGCCTGGCTCAACGACCCCGACTGCCTCGTCGTCCGCCCGCCCCTCACCCTCGACGAGGCGCGCGTATGGGCGTCGATCGTCGCGGTGTCGGGAGGCGCCACCGTGTTCTCCGATCACCTCCCGAAACTCCCCGCCGAGCGCATCGCGCTGCTTCAGAAAACACTTCCGGTGGCGCGGCCGGCGCGCGCCGGCCGGCCGGTCGGAACCCAGGTCGAGGAGCACGAAGTCGCGCCCGCGCTCGTCGCGGGGGACGCAGTCGTCCGGCTGCGCGGCCCCTGGCGGTTTCGCACCGGGGACGATGCGCGCTACGCCGCGCGCGACTTCGACGACGACACCTGGGAGACGCTGCCCGTGCCGCACGTCTGGGAGCACGCCGGTCATCCCGATTACGACGGCCAGGCGTGGTACCGCACCCATTTCGCGCTGCCGCCCGCTCTGTCGGGGCGGCGGGACACGGCGGGACCGGGGGTGTTCTTGGAGCTGGGAAAGGTCGACGACGACGATGAGACGTTCGTCAACGGGGTGAAAGTGGGCGAGACCCGCGGGTGGCTCGCCTACCGGCGGTACTCGGTGCCGCCCAGGGCGCTGAACTGGGGCGGGGAAAACGTGCTAGCCATCCGGGTCTCGGACGCTGGTGGCGCCGGGGGTCTGTGGAGCGTGCGGCGCGACCGGCCGGCGGCGACGTGGGTCGTCGAGGGGGCGCCGCGCTGGTGGACCGCCGTTCTGGTGAACTGGGAAGAGGAGCCGCGGGCCGTGACGCAGGCGCTCGCCGCGTTAACCATCCTCGGGAACGGGGGCTTCAGCGCCTACGACGTGTGGGCCGAGCGGCCGCTCGCCGACGTGCAGCAGGCGCTCAAGGCCACGGTCGCACCGCACACCGCGCTGACAGTGGCGCTCCGCGCTGTGGCGGCGCACCCCCAAGTGATCGGCACGACGCGCCACGTGATTCAAGGGGCGATCGACATCGCCGAGGAGCGATGGGACGCAACGACGCGAATCCTCGCCGCAAAGTCGGTCAACCTGGACGGACGGGCGTATGCCGTGACGGTCGCGGTCCCGCGGGGGCTTCGCCCGGGGGTGTGCAAGGCGAATCCCGCGTGCACCGTGAAGCGCCTACCGTCGGGTCACGCGGTGCTGACATGGCCCGCGGGCACGGTCCAGGACATCGACTGGACCTTGAGCTTCCGCACGGCTACCCCCGCGAGACGGAGCGACTGAGGCGCGCAATCCCTCCCATCAAGTACCGTTGCGCGGCGAAACACAGGAGCAGCAACGGCAATGTCGCGGTGACCGCGGCAGCCATTTGGTACGGCCAGTTCGTGTAGTACGCCTCATGGAAACGCGCGAGGCCGACCTCCACCACCTGCATGTTCGCGGTCCGGGTCGCGACGAGCGGCCATAGGAAGCTCTTCCACTGATCTACGAACGCGAAGAGTGCGAGGGTCGCGAGGGCCGGCTTCGAAAGTGGCAGGATGACCCGCCAGAATATCGTCCACTCCCCCGCCCCATCGAGCCGTGCAGCATCCTCGAGATCGCGCGGGAGCGTAAGGAAGAATTGCCGCAACAGGAAAATCCCCCACACCGACACGAGCTCGGTCGAGATCAGGCCGGCATAGCTGTCCACGCCACCCAACGCGTCGATGATCAAGAAGCGCGGGATCAGCAGGACGATCGCGGGCACCATCAGCACCGACAGGAACGCGAGGAACACGCGCTCGCGCCCCGGGAACCGCAGCCGCGCGAAGGCGTACGCTGCGGCCGCGCTGGTCAGCACCTGGCCTACCACCACGCAGCCGGCGAATACCACGCTGTTCAGAAAGAATCGGCCGAACGGCAGGGCCGTGAACGCGGCCGTGTAGTTCTCGGGGTGCGGGCTCGCCGGCAGAAGGCGCGGGGGCCACTGGAAGACCTCGGCCTCGGCCATCAGCGATCGGGAGACCATATAGAGGAAAGGCGCGACCATGGTCAGGGCGAGCAGAATTACGAGCGCGACGCCGACCCCCGTCCCCACACCTCCGCGTCTCCGCCTACGCATGCTCGATCCGTCGGCTGAGCAGCTTGAACTGGCCCCACGTCACACCGCACAATACCAGAAAGAGAAGCAACGACAGCGCGCTGCCGCGGCCGAACTGGAGGGATTCCCACGCCATCTGGTAGAGGCGGTGCGCGACGACGTCCGTGCCCCGCAACGGGCCTCCACCGGTGATCACGTAGACGTAGGTGAACACCTGGAACGCGCCGATCACGCCCGTGGCGAGCACGAACAGCGTCACGGGCCGGAGCAGCGGGAACGTCACCCGCCAAAAGCGTTGCCACCCGTTTGCGCCATCCACACGTGCGGCCTCGAGGTAGGCGGGCGGGATTCCCTGCAGCCCGGCGAGGAACACCATCATCTGATAGCCGACCTGCGCCCAGATGGAGAGGACCATCAGCGCGAGCAACGCCGTCCGCGGACTCCCGAGCCAATCGTAGGGCCCGAGACTCATCATGGATTGCCAGACGAGGGCAACCGCGACCACCGACGACAGGTAGGGCAGCAAGAACGCCGCCCGCAACAGGCGCACCGCGCGCGTCGAGCGGTTCAGCACGAGCGCGACGCCAAGCGCGAGCGCCATGGAGACCGGCACGTAGAGGGTGTACAGCACCGTGTTGCGCAGCGACCCCCAGACGAGCGGGTCCCGTAGCACGGCCCAGAAGGTCGCGAGCCCCGGGCCTCCCCCGCCCCCCCCCTCCCCCCAACCATGCACCGCCAGGTACAGGCTGACGAGCAACGGACCGACAGAGAACAGGGCCAGGTGTAGCGCCGCGGGTGCGAGAAACGCCCAGGCGGTGACTGCTTCCCGGAGCGCGCGCGGACGGGCGGCGCCATGCTCCACCCATTGTAGCCCGGCGAGCGTGAGCGGCCCGACGAGCGCCACGCCGAGGAGCGCCACCAGCCAGACGCCGGTGCGCGCTTCAGCGGGGGACGTCCGGACCTGGACCCACCGTCCGGTGCCGAGCCGCGCCACCACGACCGCGCGCGTCGCCCCCGCCACGCGAAGCCGGCGCGGCCTCTCCGGCGCGCTTCTCGCCTCGACCAATTCAGCTCCCTCTCCCCCTCCCCGCGCCACCGGCGCGAGGTCGGACAGCGCCACCCGGGCACGAGACCCCGGCAGGCGCGTCGCCGCCTCCCGCAGCAGCAGGCGCGTCGCGGCGAGCCAGCGATCGGTGCTGCCGCGCGCCGCGCCGCGCACATCGGCATACGCGGCGACCGCGAGCAACAGCGCCGCCGCCGCGTACGTCCGGCGAGGGCCACGGCCGAACGCCCACCGCGCCGCGGCCGCCACGGAGAGCAGCGCGGCGGGAAACGCCCAGCCGAAGAGCCAGCCGCCGAGACCGCCGCGTCCGCCGGGCCGCACGGCGACCGCCCCGACGACGTCTCCTTCGCCTGGCCCGCGCAGCGGAACGAGCGCCGCACCGTCCTGCCACCGCGCGCCTTCGTCACGCCGCAGCTGCGCGAGCTCCGCCGCGGGGAGCGGCGGTGCGGTGGCGTCCACGAGCGGCCCGGTCTCGTGGTAAACCTCCACCGGCGACGTCCAGCCGGGCAGCGTCGTGAGCGCACGGGCTTGCACCAGGAGTTGCGAGAGGTTGAAATCGCCCGAGTCGGCACGGGCCCGCGGCGTGACGACCGCGAGGTACGCCGCCGTGCTCCGGGCGATCGTGACCGCGCCGGCGCGCGCGAAGCGCTCTTCCCCCCACCGTGCGACCGCGAGCACGGCGACCGCGACCCCCGTTGCGGCCACCGTTGCGGTGAGTGCCCGGGCGCGCGCTCCGTTCATGGAATCCGTTCGCCGGCTGCGTCGAACAGGTGCAGCCGTTGGCGATCGACTTTGACACCGACCCGGGTCCCGACCTGCACGTTCACCAGGCCGGGGAGTCGGGCCACGAGCGGCTGACCCCCGGCGTTCAAGTGCACGATGGTTTCACTACCGAGCGGCTCCACGCGGAGGACGTCGCCGTTCCCGACGCCTTGATCCACACCCGACAAGCCCACGTGCTCGGGGCGGGCGCCGAGGTACATCTGGCCCTCGTACTCGGCGAGCGTCACGGGCACCACCAGGCTGCCGGCCTCCACCACGAGTTCCTCGCCACTTCCCTTCCCCAGGGTGCGCGCCCGGCCTGCCAGCACGTTCATCCCGGGGTTGCCCACGAATCGGGCGACGAATATGTCAGCCGGGCGCTCGTACACCTCGGCCGGGGTGCCCACCTGGCGCAAGCGTCCCTCGTGCAGCACCGCGATGCGCTGCCCCATCGTCATCGCTTCGACCTGGTCGTGCGTGACGTACAGCATCGTGGCGCGGAGGGTGCGGTGCAGCGCCAGCAGCTCGGCGCGCAGCTCGGTGCGCAGGTTCGGCTCGAGGTTCGAGAGGGGCTCGTCGAACAGGAACACCTGCGGGGCGCGTACGATCGCCCGGGCCAGCGCGGCGCGCTGGCGCTGGCCGCCCGACAACTGGGCGGGCTGCCGGTCGAGCAGGTCGGTGAGACCGAGCCGCGCGGCGACGTCGGCCACACGCCGCTCGATCTCCGCGGTGGGGACTCGGCGCATCTCCAGGGCGAACGCGACGTTCTCGCGCACCGTGAGGTGCGGGTACAGCGCGTAGGTCTGGAACACCATCGCCACGTCGCGCTCGGCGGGCGGCAGCTGGGTCACCACCCGGTCGCCGATGAGCACGTCCCCTGCCGTGGGATCCTCGAGGCCGGCGATGCAGCGGAGCGCGGTGGTCTTGCCGCACCCCGACGGCCCGAGGAGCACGAGGAACTCACCGTCGCGCACCTCGAGCGAAACATCCCGCAGGGCCGGCCGCGCGGCGCCCTCGAACGTCGCGGTGAGTCCGCGTAGCGTGACGGACGCCATGGCCGACGACCTACCGCGGCGTTGCGAGGCGCGTTACGCGGTGAGGTAGAACTTCACCAGCGCGAACACGACCGCCCAGACCACGAACCCCGTCGTGATGACGCCGGGGATCTTCTCGATCGGCTTCGTGGTCGGGCCCGACGTCGCCGTGAGGGCATTGATCTCGACGAGGGCCGCGACGATGAGTACGCCGACCCAGTACCCGGTGAGGTGGTTGATCGGGTTGGGCGGCATATGGGTGGCCGCGCCCATGAAGAACAGCATCGGGATCGAGAACACGACGTTGGTACGTGAGGCCAGGAACGCGCGGCGGCCCGCGGGTGCCGCGGCTGGGTTCGCCTGCCCGCCGGTCGCGGCCGCCACCGCGGAGGCGATGACGATCTTCTGGTTCCGCCAGATGACGCCCCACACGTTCGCGAGCATCAGCGTCCCGAACAGCGCGCCGGTGAGGATCGCGACGGCCCACGGGCTCGACCAGGGGGCGGTGCCGGCCGGCGCTTCGCCGATACGCTTTCCGATGATCATGGCGCCGGAGAGGAAGGTGACCAGCGCGCTCCAGCGGAACCACCACAGCGCCCGCGGCACGAGCTTCTGCGTGGCCACGCTCTTCGTGTTCGCGTCCGCTTCGGCGAAGAACGGACCCTGCACGAAGTTGAAGTAATAGAGCAGACCGATCCACGTGATGCCGGCCATGAAATGCAGCCAGCGCAGGAGTAGCTCTGACATTGAGCCTCCGGAATTGGGAAGTCGCGCTCGTTCCGGGGAGCAAGATACCGCGGGCCTCGGGTGGTGCAAGCCGGGAACCCGCGCGGGCGCACGTGGGTTTGGGACGGTGAACCCCATGGCAAGGGATGACGCAGATGACACCCGTGAAAGCGCAGCAAACGCGAGCGGCCGACAGGCAGACGCGCCACGCGGTCCCCGCCCTCCCCTACGACTTCGGGGCGCTCGAGCCGCACATCGATACGCAGACGATGCAGATTCACCATGGTAAGCACCACCAGACCTACGTCAACAATCTCAACGCCGCGCTGGAAAAGCACCCCGACCTGTTCGCCCAGAGTCTCGATCAGCTATTGCGCGATATCGACATCGTACCCGAGGATATCCGCACCGCGGTGCGCAACAACGGCGGCGGCCACCACAACCACTCGCTGTTCTGGACAGTCATGGCGCCCGCCGGCAAGGGCGGTGGCGGCGCTCCGAGCGGTCCTCTGGGCGAGGCCATCACGAGGGTCTTCGGGGACTTTGGGACGTTCAAGGAGCACTTCGCGACCGCGGCGACCGCGCGGTTCGGCAGCGGGTGGGCCTGGCTCGTTGCAGCCGGGGGGGGCGGGCGGATCGAGATCATCACCACGCCCAACCAGGACAGCCCGCTGATGGACGGCCGAACGCCGATTCTGGGCTTGGACGTGTGGGAGCACGCCTACTACCTCAAGTATCAAAACCGGCGCCCCGACTACGTCGCCGCCTGGTGGAATGTGGTCAACTGGGCAGAAGCCGGTAGGAGATACGAGGCAACCTAGTCGTCGAGCGGCGCGGCGGTGACCTGGGCGCCGCCTTCCTCGTCATACGAGACCAGGACCCGCCACGGCCGGCAGCAGACCTGGCAGTCCTCGACGTACTCCTGGAACTCGCCGCCCCCGGCGTCGAGCCCGATCTCGTTGGGCTCCCCGCAGTACGGACAGACGACGATCGCTTCCGTCTCGGCGGTGCCGTCGCCGAGGGGAAACTCCTCGTCGTCGAGCCCGTCGTCGGTGAAATCCACCATCGCTAACGCCACCCCAGGCGTTCACGCAGCGCCGTGACATGCGCCGTGTGATGACGCCCGTGCCACGCATACTGCGCCAGGATTCCGTCGAGGCTCGGCGTGCCCCAGTCCGGGTGCTTGATGGTCCGCGTGAACTGCTGCGGCGTCATCGTCCGCAGCAGCGTCACCCAGCGCGCGTGGAGGGCGTCGAGCAGGGCGAGCGATACCTCGACCGGTGTCGTGGCCACCTCGGGGGTCTTCGCCCAGTCTTTCTCCTCATAGGTCTTGATCGCCGGTGCGTCCTCGGTCAAGCCGAGCTTGAAGCGCACGTACGCGTTCATGTGGCTATCGGGGAGGTGATGCACGACTTGGCGCACGGTCCAGCCGCCGTCGCGATACGGCGTGTCGAGCTGCGCCGGCGTGAGCCCGCTCACGGCCCGGCGGAAATGCCCGGGGGCGGCGGCGACCTGGTCGATGCACACGGCGCGCTGCTCCGCTGTGAGACTCGACACCTTGGTGAAGCGACCGATGGGGTAGCGCGGGTCGCTCACAGCCTCACCGCCTGAACAAGCCGGGACACGGCAGCGCGTAGCGTCTCAACACCGGCCGCGCCACGGAGGCGCTCGAGTATGGCCTCGAGCTGCTCGACGGCCGGGGCCGGATGGCCGCGCTGCAGGTGCTCGACCGCCAGGCTCAGCTTGAGGGTGAGCCAGCGCGCGTCGCGCCCGTCGAGCGTGCCGTTCCCCGCCAGCACGCCGACCAGCGCCAGCGCGTTCTGCAGGCCCTGGACCGGCGTGAGCACCCTGGCGGTGGTCGCCACGGTGTCCGCGAGGCCGCGAATATCGGTCACGATCACCTGCACGGCATAGGCTCCGGCGTCCGCATACGTGTGGGCGACCACCGCGCCCGCGGCGCCCGCGCCATCGCCGAAGGTCCACGCGTAGGTCAGCGCGTCGCCATCAGGATCGCCGGAGCCGGCCGCGCTCATCGGCACGGCGTTGTTCGGGAGCGACGTGTACGGACCGTCCACCGCCGCGTTGGGCGGCTTGGTGTTGCTCTCCACCGCGATCTCGATCGGATCGGGCAGCCGCGCCAGAAGGTCGTAGCCGCTCAGCGCCTCGACCGCGTCGACCGTCGTCCGGTAGGTCTGCCAATCGACGTTCCTCACTCCGGGGTCGTTGGGCATGATCACGGCGATCACTTCGACGTCTTGGGAGCTGTGGACGTCCGCGAGTCCGTGATCCCGCGGCAGGATGAGGGCGACCTTCCAGGTGCTCGCGGGGATCGTGATCTTGCCCTCGTTCTTCACGGTGCCCTTGCTGCCTGCGGGACCCGCGATGACATACACCTCGTTGTTCTGAAAGCGCGCGAGGTCGCCGAGGGTGTTCTCCAACACCGCCCACGGACCTTGGTTCAGGTCGGCCGCTTGCGGGACGATGTTCGTGAAGTAAAACGTCGTCGCGTTGTCCAGGCTGGCGGAGGTCCGGTCGAACGAGCGGGCGAGGTGACCGCGATCGATACCGTACCCGTGGAACGCGCCGGCGCCGGTGTAATCAGCGGTCGTGTAGTGCGAGAACGCCGCCGGGAGCTCCGGATCGAATGTGAAACAGTCACAGCGGTCCTCGGCGCCGAAGTGCGTCGCCTCGAGATCGTAGCTCACCCAGTTGGGCGTTCCGCGCGTGTGGTTGTACGATGCCGTGTACTGCGGACGCCGCACGACGAAGTCGTCACTCGCATCGCCGTCCGCCGGCTCGCCGAACTCCGCGTTGCCTTGATATGACGCGGACGTGCTCGCGATGGCGACGCGCATCGGCAGCGAGAAGGTCGCGGTCGTGCCTTCCGCGGCGGTCGCCCGAACGATCGCGGTGCCCGCGTCGAGGGCCGTCATGACGCCGCTCTGGTCGATGCTCGCGACGGACGGCGTCTCGGACGACCACGTGAACGTCGTCGCGACGGCGTTGCCGCCGCCGTCGAGCAGCGTGGCGAAGATCTGGTCCTGGAAGCCGACCGGCAGCGCCGGATCGCTCGCCAGCCGCCCGGTGAAGGTGATCGTGCTGGCCGGAGGGGGCGGCGGAGCGCTGTTGCAGAAGCCGAAGGTGTTGGCCTTGGGACCGCTCCACGCCCCGGCGGCCTCACGCTGCAGCGACTGCCCGAACGGCGAGGAGCTCTCCAGGACACCGATATCGGTCGACGTCAGGCCATCGGCAGGACCGCCGAGTGCGATGAACGCGCCCTCGTACGACAGGAATTCCACCACGCGGCCCCCGGCGTCGACGAGCGCAAGACCGTCGGGGCTGCCGTTCTGGATGCCATTGGTGGCGTAATTGAGCACCAGAACGCCGCGCCCATCGCACAGCGCGGGAATGGTTCCGCTCAGCGCTTGGGTGTCATACGGCGCGCGGCTCGCCGGGTCACCGTTGTACAGCACGACGCTCCAGCCCGTCACGTCCGTCGCCGCCTGTCCCTCGATTTCAATCGCCTCACCGGCGTCGGTGCCGGTGTTGTCGTAGTGGATTTCGCTGAACCGCGTGTCCGGCAGCCCGGGCGGCGGCGGGGGCGGCGGGGGCGGCGGCGGCTCGTCGTTATCGTTGCAAGCGCCGAAGCTGTTCGCGCTCGGCCCGCTCCAGACGTCCGACCCGCTTCGCTTCAGTGACTGTCCGACAGGTTCGGTGCCCGCCTCGGCCGCACCGATGTCCTTCGAGGTCGTGCCGTTTGCGGGACCGCCTACCGCCGCGAAGGTTCCCTCGTACGAGAGGAACTCCACCACGCCGCTACCGGGACTCACCAGGGCGACGCCGTCCGGGCTGCCGTTCTGAATGCCGTTGACGGCATAGGTGATGACCACGACGCCGCGCGGATCGCACGTCGCCGGGATCGAGCCGCTGAGGGTGGTCGTCGTGTACGGGGCGCCGCCGCTGCCGTTGTACAGGACCAGCTGCCAGCCCGTGAGATCGGTGCCTGCCGGGCCCGAGACTTCGATCGCTTCGCCGGCGTCCGTTCCCGTGTTGTCATAATGCAGCTCGCTGACCCGCACCGCCGGGAGTCCGGCGGTGGCGGCCGCATCGGCCTGGGGGACGGGTGTACGCGCGGCGCGCGGAGCGATGCCGTCGCCCGGGTTGCAGGACAGGAACGCGAGCGCGAGCACGACCCCGAGGGGACGCGGCGAACGGAAGAGATGCATCAAGGAACGAAGATAGAGGCGGGGAGCGGGGGTCGGCAACGTGGCAACGTGGCCGACCCCCGTGTACAGCCGGTGTTACGAGCGCCGCGCCGCGATCGCGCCGGCCACGCGCTCAGCGACGAAACCGATCACCGCACCGACCGCGAGGGCGACCGCCACGCGAATCGCTTCATTCACCGTGTTCACCCGCAGGCCCCACGCCACGCCCGCGCCGGCGAACGCGCCGGCCGTGAAGGAGAGGAACGGCACCCGCGCTTGGAACACAATCGCGCACGACATCGCGCCCCACAGTAACGCGGTGACGATCCTGGTGCCGCCGATCGAGAGGCTCACGGCCTCGATCGCGAGCACCCAAACGACGCCCGAGAGGGTCCCGGCCAACGACTTCTGCAGGCCCGAGACGCCGCCTCCCGCGGCGAAATAGCAGCCGAGCGCCACTATTGGGGCCCAAAGTGACAGGTTCAGCCGAGCAACCCCGCTCACCCAAACCCAGACGGCGACTAGAAGTCCGACCAAGAGTGCCCGCGCGGTCATTGCGTTCATCGGCTTGCCTCCTTGGGAGTGTGGACCAGCCGGCACGAAGATAGGGATCGCGACGGCACTCGGGTAGGCGGCCGGCGTCTGCCGACCCGGTGGCGTGTGACCTCGGTCACCGGGCACGCAAAACATCTCGCGGCGATCGGGGTCCTAGGAAACGCAGAATCACACATCGGAGGTGCGCCAATGAAGCCATATCTCATGCTTGCCGCCACGCTGAGTCTCGCGGGGTGCGCGGGTGGATACACGAGCGCGACCCTGGTCTACGGCGAGCCCGCCGAGTACGTCTACGTGGTCCCAGTGGACCGCGTGGTGGTGGTCACGCGCGAAGTGCTGGTCCACCGTGGCTGGGTGGTGTACCGCGTGCAGCGTTCCGGGCGGAACCGGATCGTCTGGGCGCGGCACGGCGACGACGAGATCGTCCGTATCTTCGCCACCCCTCAAGGGGAGCGGGTCGTCGTGCGCGGCATGTGGGAAGGTCGGGAGCGCCGCGATCGCGGCCGGCACCGCGGGTGGGTGAAAAAGGGCCCGCCGCGCGACATCATCGCAGACATCGATGTCCGCCTGAGAGGCCGCTAGCTCAGGGTTCGATCCGCCATCCTGTACTCAGCTCCGTCGTCCCCCACTTGATGCGGAGCGCGCCGCGCAGATCGGCATAGCCGGTCGTCGGCTGCGCGGCGTCGGGGACCAGATAGATCGTGAGCGAGCCTTCGGGCTCCGCCAGGGTTCGGGTCGCGAGGGGCACGCGGCCCGCATCCTTGCTCGCGTCATAGTCGGTCCCCCACTGTCCCGTCCCCCGATTGACGATGAGCTGCCACCCGCCCCGCGTGTAGAGCACGAACAGCGAGTAGTCGCCCCGCGGGAGCTTCAGGTCGCCGAGGGTGATATCGAGGTCGGTGTGGAGCGTGGTAGCCATGTTCGCGCCGAACCGCCACACCGTGTCGAGCGGAATGAGCCCGCCTTCCACCTTCCGACCGCGCGCGTGCGGCTGGCCGTACGTAATCGCGATACGTGAGGGACCCGACAGGCTGGCGTCTTCCTCGTACCAGCGCGTACCGATGCGCCGGGCGTTGAGGTGTACTTCGGTGGTCGCATAGCTGCTCGCGGCGATGCGCAATGGAGTCGGCGGGGGGGTTTGGCCGGCGAGAGGCGGCGCGAGCAGCGCCCCGGCGAGTGCCAGGAGTCGTAGTCTCATGCTGCAAAGATACAGCTTAGGCCGAAAGCGCGATCGCGGGGCGCGGCTGGGTCGCGGGCATCATCAACGCCGGCGCGGACCGCTGGGAGCGCGCCTGTTGAAACGCGGCGTAGACCGCTTCAGACCACCATCCCTTACACCGCTCGATTTCGGCCACGGCCGCTTCGTGCGACAGCGCCGGCCGGTAGGAGCGCGTGGTCGTGAGCGCGTCGTACACGTCCACGATGCCGACGATCTGGGCGGCGACCGGGATGGCGTCGCCGCACAGCCGGTCTGGATAGCCGGTCCCGTCGTATTTCTCGTGGTGCCAACGGATGATCGGCTTCAGATCCCAGGGGAACTCGACCGCCGCCAGGAGCTCGAGGCCCCAGATCGGGTGCATCTGCACGACCTCGAATTCGTCGCGCGTGAGCGGGCCGGGCTTGTTCAATGTTTCGTGCGGGACCCGCACCTTGCCCACGTCGTGCAGGTAGGCGCCGAGGCGGATGGCGGTCTGGGCATGGTCGTCCAAGCCCAGGGCCTCAGCGACCGCGACCGCGTGGCGGGCGACGCGCTCGCAGTGCCCGAAGGTGTAGGTGTCGCTCGACTCGATCGACTGGCCCCACTCGCTGACCAGCGCCAGATACGTGGCCTCGAGCTCCGCCATCTTGCCGTCGACGTACACCAGATCGCCGCGGGCGTCGAGTCGACTGAACAGCGCGTGGGCTTCGTTCAGGAGCATGAGCGCGTCCTGATTACGGGCCATCCCCTGGTACAGGACGGCCAGCTCGCGGCGTGCGGTCGCCTCGTTGAGGACGGAGCCGGCGTCGACCGCGAGCTCGATCGCCGAGCGCAGCCGCGCCTCGGCCAGAGCCGGCCGGTCCGTCTCCCGGTACACCATGCCGATGATGCGATACGCCTGCGCCCGAAGGACGCCGCCGTCGACCTGGTCGAACAGCCCCAAGGCATCCTCCGCGTTGCGCCTCGCCGCCTCGTACCGCTCGCGCGCGAAGAAGACCTCGGCGTGGTTCAGCAGGCACAGCCCCTGCAGATACACGTCGTCCGCCCGGCGGGCGATCGCGTAGCTCCGCGCGAAATACCGGTCGGCTTCGTCGAGCAGCCGCCGCTGGGCGCTCACCATCCCGAGGTTGTGGTACGCGATCGCGCACCCGTGCTCGTCGCCGCAACTCTGATAGGCCTCCAGCGAGCGGGCGTAGCACGCCAACGCGCCTTCCAAGTCGCCCTGGATGCTCGCCAGGATCCCCAGGTTCTGCTCGACCCGCGCTCGCAGCTCGCGGCTTGCGCCGCCCAGCTCCACGGCGCGCTGGAAGTGGCTCCGCGCCCCGGCCAGCAGCCCAGCCTCGAGGTCGATACCGCCTAGCGTATTCAGGGCCTCGGCGGCGAGGACGTCGTTGCCTGCCTCACGGGCGACGGTGAAACTCCGGTTGCACAGGAGGCGCGCGTCCCCGGACTGCTTGCCACGGTGCCGGACGACGGCGAGCCGCCGCAGCCCCTCAGCCAGCACGGCGCGCTCCTCCGCGCGCTCCGCGGCGGCGATCGCTTTCTCGTAGGCGGCGGCGGCCTCCGCCAGGCCGCCCCCCCGCCGCTCCCGCGCGCGTGCTTGATGCAGCAGGTCCGCCGCGGAGCGCACTGGCGCGGGCGAACCTGCTGACCCGGGAGCGGGGTTGGAAATCGTCGTCACCGGTTCCCTACCACGCGACCGCATAGTTGGAGAAGTGATCGACCCGCCCCGTGACCTTTTTGATCCACAGGTTGTCGAACGACAAGAGATATGAGTAGACGTTGAGCCCGTCGCTGACATACGCGATCCGCTTTGGCATGAGCGAGCCCAGCAGGCTGCAGTTCGAGTAGCTCATCGTCAGCGCCGCCGACCGCGCGAACGCCAGCCCTTCGGGCTCGAAGTGGACGGCGTTGACCCCCCGGCCGGTCACAATCTCGGCCCTGATCGCCACCGGAGCAGACAGGGCCCCTGTCGGGACGGTCAGCGTGTGCGGTCCGATGCGCATCGTCCCGCCGGCGGACCCCAGCGTCTGTGTGGCGGAAGCGTAGGGGATTTCGGAGCACCCGAGGAGCCCGGTGAGGTTGAGCAAGCCCCCGAGCAGCGACGCGTCGGGCGAGGGCGCCGAAGGCTCCTTACAGGCGCAGACGAGCAGCACGACCACCAGCCAGCGAAGCGGTTTCATGGCCTGAGCTCCCTTGGGTCCGTCGATGGGGGGGGTGGGACGTACGCGACCCCCGGGGCCCGTTCGCCCGCGAGTTCCTTGAGCAACGCGTCGAGATGCTCGGCCTCGACCCTGGCTCCCAACCGGTCCAGCGCGACGCGGGCCGTCTGGGCCACCTCCGTCGCGGCGGCGGTCTCTCCCTCGCGCGCCAGCAGGTACGCGAGATCGCGCTGAGCAGTGGCGATGAGGAGCGGCCGCTCGTGCTTGGTCGCGCGGGCGATGACCTCGCGGAACATGGCTTCGGCTTCGCCCTTCTGGCCCGCACGCCCCAGGGCGACGGCGAGGATCCGCAAGTCCTCGGTCTCGCGCACGGCGTCCTTCAGGTCGCGATGCACCACCACCGCGCGCTTCGCTTCCCGGATGGCGAGCTCGGGCTCGCCCCGCAGCACCTGAATCTCCGCCCGTCCGGCGAGGGCCTGCGCCTTGAGGCGCTGGTCGCCCACACGCTCGGCCTCGCGCACCGCCGCGTCGGCGGCCTGCATCGCGTCGTCCAGACGGCCCTGCTCACGGTAGGTGATCCCGAGGTTGTGCTGCGACTCGGCGATGCCGCGGGCGAAGCGGGCTTGCTGGTACGCGCCGATCGCGCGGGTGTATGCGCCCACGGCTCGGCCGTAATCTCCTTGCATGTTCGCGATGATGCCGAGGTTGTTGGCGCAGCGCCCGAGCGTGGCCATGTCGCTGTCTTGCATCGCCTCTTCTTGTGCCCGCGTGAAGAAGTCGGTGGCCTCCCCGATGCCGCCGCGCTCCAAGGCGATGGCGCCGCAGACGTTGAGCCCCCGCACTTCCAGGGTCCGATCCCCCAGCACCCGCGCCCGCGACAGCGCGATCCTGGCCCACTGCTGGCCCACGTCCAACCGCCCCAGTCGGCTGTGCCCGATGCCCGACAGCAAAGCCAGCATCGGAGACTGCTCGAGTTCGTCCTGGCTGCGTCCACCGAGGTAGGTGACGAGCTCGGTGTAGTCCCCGGCGTCGGCCAGCGCCTGCGCCGTGTGCAGCGGCGCCAGCGAGCCGCCCAGCTCGGCCGCGAAGTCGCCGTCCCACTCTTGACTCGCCAGGGTGCGGATTTCCGCTTCGGCGCCCAGCCGAGCGAAGATCGCCTGCGCCGTCCGGGCGGCGGACTGAGCTTCGGCGTTCCGACCGCTCCGGCGCAGCACCATGGCCAGATCCCGCGTCGCCTCGGCCAGCAGCTGAGGCCGCCGGTGTCCGTCCGCCCGCACGATCACGTCGCGCAGTGCGAGCTCGGCGGCGACCACCTCGCCCTCGGCCGTCAGCACCAATGCCGCGGTCCGCAAGTCTTCGGCCTCGTCTGCCGGGTCGGGCACGCGACTGCGGATCTCCCGAACCTGGTCCAGCTCCGTTCGCGCGAGCTGCAGCTCCCCGCGCACCACGCGAGCCTCGGCGCGTCCTCGGAGCGCCAGCGCCCACAGCGTGTGGTCGCCGGACGCCTGCGCTTCCGCCACCGCCCGGTCGGCTTCCATCAGAGCGCGATCGAACGAGCCCTGCTCCCGATACGTGATCCCCAGGTTGTGGTGGCATTGAGCGACGCCCTGGCGCCACCCCGCCCGTTCGAAGGCGGCGCGCGCGATCTCCCAGGACGCGATCGCCTCCGCATGCCGCCCCCGCAGGTGACTGATGATCCCCAGATTGTTGGAGCAGCGGCCGGCCATCGCGACATCGGCGTCCCGGCTGGCGACCATGAGCGCCCGGGTGCAATAATCCGCGGCTTCGTCGATCCGCCCGCTGACCAGGGCGACGGCACCCCGCGCATTCAGGGCGCGACCTTCTATCGCCGCCTCGTTGCGCCTACGCGCCTGGTCCAGCGCTACATCGAGCCACAGGCGTCCCTCGTCGTGGCGCCCCAGCCGCGCGTGCGCGGTCCCGTACAACAAGGCGAGGCTCGGCGATCCCTCGAGCTCGCTCCCCTCGCGGGTGCCGAGGTACGAGATGACCTCGGTGTGGCGGCCGGCCGCGGCCAGCTGCTGGGCCTTCTCGACTACGAGCGATGACGTGTGCATAGCATGGATCCCCCGCCTGCAGGATGCGCTACCAAGAAACCGCGTACTCGGAAAAGTGGTACACATCGGTCGCGACGTATTTCTGGGTCGTGTCGTTCTTCGTCGCCACCTTGAACCAGCCGTTTACCTTCGTGGGCTCCTCCGAAAGGGCAAGCTGCTGCTCCAGCATTTGATCGGTGGAATCCACGACGCCGTCGCCGTTCAGATCCGGATTCGCGTTCACATACCAGATAACGAGCCCCGCCGAGAACACGTCGGAGAACACCACGCCCGACGGCTGGAAGTCCACGGAGAGTCTGAGCGTATCGATCGTCAGGGTGATGAGGACGGAGTCAGTCCCGTACACACGCCTGCCGTCGGGGCCCCACTTCAGCCCGAACTTGGGGATGCGGAAACGAAGGAATGGCTGTCCCACCGTCTGGCCGGCGGCGGGTAGGTAGTTGACTGCGACCGTCGACTCCCTGTCATGGCGCGCCCAAAACGAGACCTGGTAGGTCTCGAGCGGGGGCGCCGTCGGCGCCTGCTGGAGGATGTGCACATCGGTCCACGAGCTCGACAGGCTCGCGGTCTGGGCGAGCGGCGGCTGAATCGCGGCGGGAAGGGGCCCCGTCGCGTCGGAGCATCCCGCGGCGAACAGTGCCAGCGCGAGCGGGATCAGGGAGTGCCGAAGGGACATACGATGCTCCGCGTCCATGTGTGTGCTACCAGGCAACCGAGTACTGGGAGAAGTGGTACAGCGCGGCCGTAACCAACTCTTGGTTGGTGTCGTTTCTCGACCACAGCTGCCTCCAGGGCTCTTTCCTCGAGCCCTTGTACCAGATGGCGAGCTGGTCCTTCAGTGTCGCATCGATGGCGTCCACGACCCCGTCGTCGTTGAGATCGGGATTCGCGTTCTGGTACCAGATGGCCAGCTGCGCCGGGCTCGATTTCGAGAACACCACCCCGGACGGCTGGAAATCCACGTTGAAGAGGACCGTATCGATCGTCAGGGTGATGCGTACCGAGTCGCCCCGCGCCAGCGGCACGCCATCGGCGCCCGCCACGAGCCCGTTGATGGGGATCTTGAAGCGCAGGAACGGGTCGGGCCACCATTGGCCGGCGGCGCGCCGGTAGTTCACGAAGATCGTCGTCTGCGTCCCGCGTCTGGCCCAGAACGAAACCTGGTAGGTCGTGAGCCGGGGTGCGGTCGGCGACTGCCGGAGGATGTGCGTTCCCGGTGAGCTCACGGTCATGTCATACAGCGGCGGTACAACCGCGGCCGGATGCGGTCCGATTCCGTCGGAGCATCCGGCGGCGACGAGCGCCAGCGTCAAGGCAGTCAGGGCACGGTTCATGAGCGTCCTACCAGGCGACGGCGTAATTCGAGAAGTGATGCATCTCTCCACCGACGTACAACGTCCCCTCGTACCGCTTGGCAAACACCGTATCGGTGCCGCTCGCCGAGCCCAGGTACCCCAGGATCGTCAGGTCATCGTCGACCTGGGCGATCCGGGGAGTAGTGGCCTGCTTGACATTGCAGTTCGCGTAGCTCGTCACGAGAAACGCCGTCTTCTGAAAGACGAGACCATCGGGCTTCAAGCGAATGCGGCGCACGCGGTCCGCTGGCGCCACGGCGGTGATCGTCACCGGGGCCGGGAGCGCCAGCGAATCGATCCACAGGAAGTGGGGGCCGACCGCAATCAGTCCTCCCGCCGGTCCGATCACCTGGGTGACGGAGTCGTAGGGGAGCTTGCTGCACGCGGCCAGGCCGCCTGATGCGCCTGACCCGCCTGACGGCGGTTTCGACGCGGCCGCCAGCGAGGGCGGCGCGGCCGGATCAAGTTCAAGTGCCGATGGGTCGCCGCAGCCCCAGGCCAACAGCGCGAGCGGGATCAACCACGGCAGGACGTAGGTGCGATTCATGGCGTTCATGGGGCTTACCATGCGACGGCGTATTGAGAGAAGTGGTTCAGCACCCCCGCGAGATACTGGCTCCCCTGACTCCAGGCATTCTTCCTGACCTTGATCCAGATCGCGGCCGGCGCCAGGTAGCGAATGACCTCCAGGGAGTCCGTGACCTGGGCGATCCGGAGCTCATCGGCCGTCGGCACCCCGCAGTCCTTGAAGCTCGTAAAGAGCACCGCCGACCATCCCGCGCCGTTGGTCCGGAATTGAAGGCCGTCGGGCTGGAAGCGAACCCACCGCACCGTGTCCGCCGGAGCCACAGCGGTGATGCGCACCGGTTCCGTCAGCGCCATCGTGTCGACCCACAGGATGTGGGAGCCGACGAGGAGGAACCCACCCGCGGGGCCGATGACTTGGGTCACGGAGTCGTAGGTCTGGGAACACGCGACCACACCGGTCCCCTTGGTCGATCCCCCTTGCCCGCTGCCTCCCCTCCGGAATTCGGGGACGCCGAGCGGCGAGGGGTCGGTGCAGCTCGAGGTCGCGGCGAGCGCAGCGAGTATCGCGAGCGGGATCAGCGAACGGCGAAGGGCCATGCGATTCTCCGAGTGCATCGTGATTCCTACCAGGCCACGGCGTAGTTCGAGAAATGCCGCAGCTGCCCGACGACAAGCCGGCGCCCCTGCTTCGGCCCCTTGGTCAGCCGATTGACGCCGGGCGAGTCGGCGCCGGACTCCAGAAGCTCGACGACGTCCAAAGCATCCGTGACGAGAGCGATGCGGGGCGTGGCGGTCCTTGGGACTCGGCAGTTGTCGTACTTCATCACGAGGAGCGCGGTCGCCTGGAAGCGAAGGCCGCTGGGCTGGAAGCGAACCAACGCCACCGTGTCCGACGGCGCCACCGCGGTGATGCGCACCGAGGCGCGCAGCGCCCCCCGCGGGATGAACAGCTTGTTGCGGCCGACCTCGATCTCTCCTCCCTCAGGCCCGATCATCTGGGTCACCGAGTCGTAAGGGAGCGGCGGGCACACGGCGAGGGAGTCCCCGTCCTCGTCCTGGTCCTCGTTGTCGGAGTCGTCGCTGTCGTCGCCGTCATCGCCGGTGGAGCGCGGCGACGGGTTGGACGCCAGGAGGTCGCGGGAGCGGGCGTCGATGCCAAGCGGCGACGCGTCCCGGCAGCTCAGGGCCACCACGGTGGCACCGAGGAGCAGAGCGAGCGAAATCAGGGAACGGCGAACCGACATGCGATCTCCGGAGAGCGTCTGCACTGGCCAAGAGCAGGAACCGTTCCGGCTCGGCGGTTTCGATGTCTTCCAGCCAACGTCTTGATGCATCAGGAACTGCGGGCCGGACCCGATGTGTGACGCGAGACGACAGGGCCGTTTCGTCCCTACGGGCGGGTCAATCCGACCCCGTCGCCCCGTATCCTTCGTCCGCATCCGACGCCAGGGCGGCGCCGGGCGGCCTTCATGCGGGACCCAACTTCTCGTTCTGCGGAACCGAGACATCCCGGGCCCGCATCGCGGCTCCGAGATCCGCACCACTCGCCGCCTTCCCCGCCTGCGGGCGGCCCAGCTCGGGCTTCCCGACAGCCGGCTGCGACAGCAACGCACCCAGCTTCTCGATCTCCACCTTGCAGCCCAGCCGATGGAACGCCGTGCGCGCCGTCTGGGCCATCTCTTTCGCGGCGGCGACGTCGCCCTCGCGGGCCCACAGATACGCGAGATCGCGCTGCGCCATCGCGACGAGTAGCGGCCGCGCCTGCTCCGTCGCGCGGTCGATGACCTCGCGCAGCATCTGTTCCGCGTCTTGCGCCTTCCCCGCGACGCCCACCGCCACGGCGAGGATCCGGAGGTCTTCGGTTTCGCGGACGGCGTCCTTCAGCTCACGGTGCACGGCGAGGGCGCGCTCCGCTTCCAGGATGGCGAGCCCGGGCTCACCCCGCATGACTCGGATCTCCGCCCGTCCGGCGAGCGCCTGGGCCTTGAGCCGTTGGTCGCCCAGGCGTCCGGCGTCGCGCACCGCGGCGTCGGCGGCCTGCATCGCGTGGTCCAGGTGACCCTGCTCGCGGTAGGTGATGGCGAGATTGTGCTGCGACTCGGCCATGCCCTGGTCGTAGCGCGCCGCCTGGTACGCCGCGATCGCGCGGGTGTACGCGCCCACCGCCCGGCCGTAGTCGCCCTGCATGTTCGCGATGATGCCGAGGTTGTTGGCGCACCGGCCGACGCTCGCCATATCGTTATCCTGCATGGCCTCTTCCTGCGCCCGGGTGAAGAAGTGCCCGGCCTCGTTGATGCCACCCCGTTCCAGCGCGATGGCACCGCAGACGTTGAGTGCCCGCAGCTCCAGCCTCCGATCCCCCAGCACTCGTGCCCGCGACAGCGCCACCAGGGCCCACGGCTGGCCCAAGTCCAGCCGCCCGAGCCGGCTGTGCCCGATGCTGCTGAGCAGGGCCAGCATAGGGGACTGCTCGAGCTCGTTGGACGGGCGCCCGCTCAGGTACGTGACGAGCTCGGCGTAGCGACCCGCGTCGGCCAATTCCTGCGCCGCGTGCAGCGGGGCCAACGACCCGCGAAGCTCCGCCGAGAAGTCGTCGCCCCACTCCTGGCCGGCCAGTTTCCGGATTTCCCGCTCGGCGCCGAGCTGCGCGAAGACCGCCTTCGCTCCGCGCGCCGCCGCCTGGGCCTCGGCGTGGCGCCCGGCCCGGTGCAAGACGATGGCAAGGTCGCGCGTCGCCTCGGCCTGAAGTTGAGGCCGGCGGTGCGTCTCGGCGCGCCCGATCACCTCGCGCAGCGCACGCTCGGCGGCCGCCACATCCCCCTCGGCCGCCCGCACCAGGGCCACGACCCGGAGATCCTCGGCGTCGCTGATCGAATTGGGTACGAAGCCGCGCAGCTCCCGGACCTGGTCGAGGTCCTCTCGCGCCGCGTCCAGTTCGCCGCGCGCCACGCGGATTTCGGCCCGTCCTCGGACCGTCAGGGCCCAGAGCGTGCGATCCCCGGCCGTCTCCGCTTGCACGACGGCCCGATCGGCCACCGCCAGCGCACGGTCGAGCGCCCCCTGCTCTCGATAGGTGATGCCGAGGTTGTGGTAGCACTCCGCGACGCCCGCCGGTGACCCGGCGCGCTCGAACGCGGCGGCCGCGATCTCCCACGACCCGATCGCCTCCGCGTGCCGCCCCCGGAGGTTGCTGATGATTCCCAGGTTGTTGGAGCAGCGGCCGGTCGTGGCCAGATCTCCGTCCCGGCTGGCGGCCATGAGGGCCTGGGTGAAGTAGTCCGCCGCCTCGTCGATCTGCCCGCTGACCAGGGCGACGGCGCCCCGGGCATTGAGGGCGTGGCGCTCGACGGACTGCTCGTCCCGTTTGCGCGCCGCGTCCAGCGCCAGATCGAGCCAGCGGAGTCCCTCATCGTGGCGCCCAAGCCGCGCGTGCGCGGTCCCGTACAGGAGGGCAAGGCTCGGCGAATCCGCGAGCTCGCTCTCCGCTTTCGCGCCGAGGTACGCGACGACCTCCGCGTGGTGACCGGCCGCGGCGAGCTGCCGGGCCTTGTCGATTACGATCGACGACGTGTGCATCGCATGGAGCCCCCGCCTACAGGATGCGCTACCAGGAAACCGCGTACTCGCAGAAGTGGAGCAGTGCACTGATAAACGACTTGTCCGAGACCACCTGAGATGCTGGGATTCTCTCCCATGCGCTCTCCGCGCCCTCGCGGTACCACAACCCCAACAGCTGTGTTTCGATATCGCCGTCGGTCTCGTCCACGATGCCGTCGCCGTTCAAGTCGCCGCCGGCGCCAGCGTACGAGATCCGCAGCTGGGCCGGATCGCCGAACAGCAAGCCGGTCGGCTCGAGCGACACCTTGATGTCGGAGGGGTCGATCGTCACCGTGATCAGCACCGAGTCGCCGGCTGTGAGCTCGCCGAGACCAGGCACCGAGACCGGATCGGTGATGGCGAGCTGCAGGAAGGGGAAGCTGGTGTCTCCCGTCGAGCTGAGGTAATTGATTTGGACGGAGCGTTCTTCGCCGCGGACTGCCCAAAACGACGCCGTGTATCGATCGAGACTGATGCCACCCGAGCGCGACGCCTGCAACGCCGCGTCAGCGCCCGGAGTCGAGACCGCGCCGACCGCGGTGAACCGCAGCGAGGGGGCGTCCGCCCAGTGCAGGAAATGCGGCCCCTGAGCGGACGGCTGCGCTATCCCGGTGGGCTGCCGTTCGTCGAGGCATCCCGCGCCGAGCAGGGCGAGCGCGAGCGGGATCAGAGCACGGCGAACGAACATGCGATTCTCCGGTTCCATGGGGGTGCTACCAGGCCACGGCATAGTTCGAGAAGTGCGGTAGGAGTCCGACGTATTGATTCGCTTGGGTCCAGGGGGGTCGGCTGACTTGAACTAGATACTCCAGGATGGTCAGGGCGTCGCTGACGTGGGCGAGGCGGACCGTACTACCGGCCGGCACGCCGCAGGACTCGTAGTTCGTCATCAGGGCCGCGCCCGCGTTCAGCGTGTACGCTGTGGCGTAGAACCCGGGCTTGAAGACGAGGCCCTCGGGCCGGAAGCGAACCCATCTCACCTTGCCCTTGGGCGCCACGGCGGTGATGCTCACCGGGCCCGTGAGCGACAGCGAATCGACCCACAGTTGGTGGGACCCGATGGTAAGGAATCCCCCCAGACGTCCGATCACCTTGGTCACGGAGTCGTAGGCTTGCGGACACGAGACCAGACGGGTCGTCCCGCCGCTCGACTGCGTCAGGGCCGCCGTCAAACGGGGCGTCTGGACGCCCAGCGGCGATGTGTCGCTGCAGCTCATTGCAGCCGCGGCGACGCCGGCGATCAGCGCGATCGACATCAGGGAACGGTGGACGGACACGCGATTCTCCCAATTGATGGCGGAGCTGCTCCAGAGCAGGAAGCGTTCCACTTTGTGGCTTGTGAGCTAGGACCGCGATCTGTCTCGATTTGCGGGTGGGAGCCCCGGCGCACCGGCCGGGGCTACTGGGTCATTCCGTCCCTGGGGGTAGGTCGGGACGAGCTAGCCGGGCGCGGCTATACGGAGAGCGCGGTCGGCTCCGAGGTCGTCCGCTTCCAGGTCCGCGCCCTCATCCGCGTCGCCGTTCAGGAGACGCCGCAAGCGGCGCGTCGAGATCAGGAGGCGGCGCGCTGACTCGCTGCGGTTGCCCCCGCACAGCTTCACCGTCGCGCGGACCGCCGCTTCCGTGATCTGGTGCAGGGGTGCGGGAAAGGGGATCGGTCCGTCCTGCGTCGCGGGTAACGCGGCGGTCGGCAGGAACTCATCGGCGCAGAGCTCGCCGGGGGGCGACAGGAGCAGCGCCCGCTCGACGGCGTTTTTCAGCTCGCGGATGTTGCCGGGCCACGCATGGGCGCGAAGCCGGCGGCTCATCTCGGGCGTCAGCGCCGGCAGAGGCAGACCGTGCTCCCCGGCGAGCCGCGCGAGCAGTGCGTTCGCGACGACCAGCAGATCGTCGCCCCGCTCCCGCAGCGGCGGCAGCCGGAGCACGACGGTGCTCAAGCGAAAGAAGAGATCTTCGCGGAAGGTGCCCTCCCGGACGTGCTGCTCGAGATGATCGTTGGCGGCGGCGAGGATGCGGACGTCGAGGGCCCGCGACTTCGTGCCGCCGACGCGACGGATCTCCTTGTCTTCCAGCACGCGCAGCAGCTTGGCTTGCACACCGAGCGGCAGGTCACCGATCTCGTCCAGGAACAGCGTGCCGGTGTCCGCCACCTCGAACAGCCCCGGCTTGGCCGCATGGGCGTCCGTGAACGAGCCGCGTTCGTGACCAAACAGCTCCGACTCGATGAGGTGCTCTGGAAGCGCCGAGCAGTTGACGGCGACGAACGGGGCGCCGCGGCGCGGTCCGCCGGCGTGGATCGCCCGTGCGAGGAGCTCCTTGCCGGTTCCGGTCTCGCCGACGATCAGGGCGCTCGCGCTGCGGTGTGGCAGAAGTCGGGCCGCCCGGGCCAGCTCCTTCTTGAGGACCTGACTCTCGCCGACGATCGCGGCGAACGCGTCCCCGTGGCCGTTCGACCCAGCCGCGGCGCGCGCGCGGCCGGCGTTGACCGCGGCGGCCACCGCGTTACGGAAGATCTCGAGATCGTCCGGGAAGGCGAAGTAGTCGCTGCCACCGCGGGTGACGACCTGCATCGCCATGCGCCGTCCGGGATCGGTGCCGACCACGAACGCCGGCACGCCCGGCGGGACCGGGTGGCTCTCGAGCCAGTGGACCGCGTCCCGCTCCGCGCCCCCTGCCCCGACGATGATCGCCACGGTCCCGAGCTGGGTGGCGGCGCCCTTCGCCGGGTCGACGAGGTCGATGACCACGCCCAAGTCCTCGGCCAGGTCGTTCCAGAATTCCCCGAACGCCGCGGAGACTACGATCACGCTCAGTCGCGACACCGCTACACCTCCTCGCCCACGCAGTTGCCGCCGCGGCCCTTTGCCACATAGAGCGCGCGATCGGCTGTCAGAAGGAGCAGGGCCTCCGCCGTGGACGACCCGGCGACGGACAGGGCTGCCAGTCCCACGCTCACGGTCCCCTGGGCCGGGGCGCCCGGCACGATCTCCACGCCCAGCGACGCGGCTACGTTCACGCAGATCCGCTCGGCCACGAGTCGACCGGCGCCGGTGTCAGTATCCGGCAGGATGACCGCGAATTCGTCGCCTCCGTACCGGGCCGCAGTGTCCGCGGTCCGCAGGCTCTCCCGGATCGCCGCCGCGAGGCCCTTCAGCACCGCGTCGCCCGCCTGGTGGCCTAGGCGGTCGTTCACCGTCTTGAGGTGATCGACGTCCATCAGCAGCAGGGCCAGCCAGGTCGCGGAGCGCGCGCACCGAGCCACCTCGCGCGTGAGCGTCGCCTCGAAGTGAAGGCGGTTGAACAGTCCCGTCAGCGGATCGGTCACCGAACGGCGTTCCAGGACCTCGAGCGCGCCGCGTTCGACGATCGTGGGAGCGACCAGCTCGTGGCTGATATTCCCCAAGTAGTCGAGGGCGGCGACCAAAGGGCCAAGGTTGCGCCCGACGCGCGCGTTGAGTTGCCGGCCGTGTGCTTCGATTGCCAGCGCGCGGTCCGCGGCCTCGCGCTCGTCAGATCGCGCCTGCGGGAACAGACGACGGAAGGGAAGACTGCTCTCAGCTGCGCCACCAACCCAGATCCAGCCGGTCGGCAGGCGATCCGCGTCACCCGTGCGGCGCCCGCGGGCCCGGCGCTCCTGGCCCGACCGCCGCTCGGGCGCGGTGCGCCGATCACCGCCGCTGCGGCGTTCCTTGGTTGGCTCGAGGCTAGGGCGTTGCATCAGTGTTCGTTACGTGCTCCACACAGGGGCGCGAAGGAAGGAACGGCAGCGAATCTTAGCGCATCGTCTTGACAAGGGCCGTGATGTGCGACACATTAGGCCCCATAACGCCCCGTGCCGGACGCCTATCGGGCGCCGCACGGGCACGAATCTGGAGCCGCCAAGTCCCCTTGTCCAGGCCTGCAAAGAGACCCAAACCAGGACCTGTCGCGGAACGACTCGCGATCCTGCTGGACATCTTCAGTCCCTGGGATGGTATCTCATTGACTTATAGACAGTTCGCTGCTGAGCTCGGCAAGCCCGTGACGCCGGCCATGATTAAGAAGTGGCCCCCGCGCAAGAAGTTTCCGGCCGATGCGGCGCGGCTCATCGTCCCCAAGGCGCGGGCTCGCGGCCTCGTCGGCGTGACGGTGGAGTGGGTCCTCTGGGGAGAGGGCCCCAGGCCGCAACGAGACCCGAAAACGGTCCCTCATCGCCCCACAGCCCAGCCACAAGCCCCGGCGCCGGAGGCGGACGCGTCCGGAGCACCGCCGGAGCCCCACGGACACTTCGCTGGCCAGGTCGGGGCGGCCTTGGCGGCAGACCTGAGTCATAATGAGTTCGGCCAGTGGTCCTCCCTCGAGGCGCAGCATACGGTCATCTGGGCGCTCAAGGATCTGGCCCGGCGGCTCCGGGTGCTGCATTTCGATATGGGCAAGACGTTCGAGCTGACCGACGAGTGGGCCGGGCACGTCGGTCTCCCGGTGCGCCGGCCAGAAGCGCCAACCGAGGCACAGAGCGATGAGGAACCTTAGGGTAGCCGCCCGCGTCGCGATCGCGGCTGTGGTATTGGCGTCCCTCACCGCCTGGGAGCGCCGCGCCACCTGCACGGGTGACTACTGCGGCGTCCTTGTCGTCGCCGCTCCCGGCGAGCCCGACATTCTGCTCCCGCCCTTGGGCTCAGCCGCCATCAGCCGGGACGTCACCGACCAGTTGTTCCGCAAGCTCGCCGACCTGGGGATGTCGGGCAACACGATCGGCGACGAAGACTTTCAGCCGGACCTCGCGCAGCGCTGGGAGTGGGACGGGCCGACGAGCATCGTGTTCCACCTCGACCCCCGGGCCCGCTGGCAGGACGGACGCGCCGTGACCGCGGCGGACGTCGCGTTCACGTTCGACGCCTACACCGACTCGCTCGTGAACTCACCGTTCCGCCCGTCGCTCCGCCTCATTCGCGCCGTCACGGCGCGCGACTCGCTGACCGCCGTGTTCCGGTTTGCGAAGCGCTATCCGGAGATGTTCTACGACGCCGTGTATCACATGCGCATCCTGCCGGCGCACCTGCTGCGCGACCTGCCGCGAGCCCAGTGGAAGACAGCGCCGTTCGGGCGTGCGCCGGTGGGCGACGGGCCGTACCGGTTCGTGCGCTGGAAGGCGGGAGAGAGTCTCGAACTCGTGGCCGACTCGACCTTCTCGCCGGCGGAAGGGCGCGCGCACATCCGGCGCGTCATCTGGCGGTTCACCCCCAACCTGCAGGTAGCGGTCATGCAGGTGGCCGCCGGGGAGGCCGATGCGACCGAAGTGCTCGGCCCACCCAACTTCGTGAAACAGGCGCAGGACGCCCCGCAGCTCGTGACCTACCCGTACAAGGGCGGGACGTACGGGTACCTCGGCTTCAATCTCGCCGCGCCCGGTGACTCGACCCGACCGCATCCCTTGTTCGGCGACCGCCAGCTACGCCGGGCGCTCTTGATGGCGATCGACCGCGACCGGCTGCGGCGCAGCGTCCTCGGCGACCTGGCCAAGGTGCCGCCGGGCCCGATGTCGCAGCTCTCGTGGATTTGGGATCCTGCGACGCGCGGCTTGCCCCACGACAGCATCGGGGCGGCGCGCCTCTTCGCGCGGCTGGGCTGGATCGACTCGAACGGGGACGGCATCCGCGACCGGAGCGGCCACCCGCTATCCTTCCGGCTGCTCGTCCCCACGACGAGCGGCCTCCGGCGGCAATACGCGCGGTTGCTCCAGGAGCAGTTCCGCTTGATGGGCGTCGACGTGCAGCTCGACGAGGTCGATTTCAGCCTCTTCCTCGCGCGGGCGCGGGCCGGCCAGTTCGACACGTTCCTCCACGCCACGAGCACGGACCCTTCGCCGTCGGCTGGGATCGCGGAGGCGTGGACACGCGCCGGCTTTGGTCGATCCAACTACATCCGCTACGCGAACCCCGCCTTCGACCGGCTAGTGGACCGCACGGTAGAGTCGGCCACCACCCGCGCCGCCGCGCGCCGCGCCTGGCGCAGCGCGATCGAGATCCTAAACCAGGACGCGCCGGCGATCTTCCTCTTCGCGCCGGACAACGTGGCGGCGGTGGACCGTCGCGTGGCGGGCGTGGCGATCCGGCCAGACTCGTGGCTTGCGCTGCTGCGCACGTGGCGCATCCCCGCCGACCAACTCACGGAGCGCGACCGCGCCGAGCCCTAGAGCCCCTCAGCTCAGCCGCGGCACTCGATCTCGAGCCGCCTCACTTCTTCCTCCGTGTCCGGCGGGACCGTGAGCGTGAAAGTGAACCTGAACCAGAGGTCGTCGAGAGACCCCTCCCGAATCAGGCGATAACGGAGGTCGAACTCCTGGCTGAAAGTGGGCGGCATCTCTGTGATGGTGATCTCCTCCTTTGAGTTGGCAGGCTGAGAGTACCGCGCCCCGGTTGCCTGCCCAACGCCCTCAATGTCCTCTGCATTGATGTGAATCGTGACGGTGGAGGACGTGGGACCGATCTCCTCCGTGACGACGTAGTGGAGGAAGCCGCTGAGGAGTTCGACGACCTCCTCCGGCGGGCACGTGTTGATTGCGAAGTCGCCTGCGACCGGGACTCTCTCGTTTAGGATGGTTGTGGCGAACGACGGCGGACGAATCAAGGGTGTCTGGGGCGTGGGCGCCGAAGGGGGCGTCTCACAAGCGGCGAGCCAAGGAACAGCGAAAGCGAAGAGCGCGACGCGTTTCATGGTATTGTCTCCCACATGGTCGGACGACTGAAGGGCGGACCGTGACGACGTGGCTGCCGGGCGCAAAACACATGCCCCTGCACGCCCTACGAGCTGGAGTCGACGCGAGAGCTTCGGTAATGGGAGCAACTGGCCGCGCCGTCGAGTGAAAGCGCGTCGTCAGAAGATCGACGATCCCCCTGGACGACAACGGAGATCCCGGGTTGAGAAGCCTGGTGCGGCGCTACATGCGGCGGGGGTGCAACAGCATCACCGATGCGCCAACGCGACGAGATGGCCGGCCCATCGCGGAAGCCGCGGCAAGGCCGGGGGTTCAAA
>Ga0184618_10000031_pt1 | contig 37435 bp, 33 predicted proteins | sample PLM0_30_b1_FD_133159 | JGI IMG/M metagenome (GOLD analysis project Ga0184618, IMG submission 133159) | Groundwater sediment microbial communities from an aquifer in East River, Colorado, USA - PLM0_30_b1 | ecosystem: Environmental > Terrestrial > Soil > Riparian zone | place: USA: East River...
CACGGGAGGATGTAGCATGACGGTTCTTCTCGCTAAATTCCGCGTCATCGTCGGAGCGCTGACGCTGCTCGTAATGGCGCTCGGTGCGCAGCCCGTGAGCGCCCAGCAACCCACGTCGGTCAACCCTCAGGCGAGCGCCGTGAAGGAAGAGCAACTCTTCCAGGAGCTGAATCGCATCTCTGGCCGCTGTACTATACCTGACCAGAAGGCCTGCACGATCGAACAGCCCGCCGGCCGTGATTGGCGCCATTTCCACGAAGTGACGCTTCGTTGGATTGGCGGCGTCGTCATCATCGGTATTCTGGCCGTACTCATTGTCTTCTATCTATGGCGCGGCATGGTGCGCATCGAAAGCAGACGATCCGGCCGCACCATCGTGCGGTTCAACGCCTTCGAACGCTTCGTGCATTGGATGACGGCAACCTGCTTCATCATTCTCGCCCTTTCCGGGCTCAACATAACCTTCGGTAGGCCTCTTCTGTTGCCTCTCATCGGCCCTGACTCGTTCACGGCCTGGTCGCAATGGGCGAAATACGCCCACAACTATCTGAGCTTCCCGTTCACACTCGGTGTCATCCTTATCTTTCTGATGTGGATCGCCGGCAATATTCCAAACAAGGTGGACATTGATTGGTTCAAACGCGGAGGTGGAATGGTTGGCCATGACCACCCGCCGGCGTTCCGCTTCAACGCAGGTCAGAAAGCGATCTACTGGATCGTCGTGCTGGGCGGCGGTGCCGTGGCGGTCAGCGGCTATGTCTTGATGTTCCCATTCAATGGAACGGACATTCACAGCATGCAAATCGCTGAAGTCGTCCACGCGATTGTTGCCGTACTCTTCGTAGCCGCGATGCTGGGTCACATCTATATCGGAACTATCGGAATGGAAGGAGCCTTCGAGGCGATGGGCAGCGGCACTGTAGATGTCAACTGGGCCAAGGAGCATCACAGTCTCTGGGTCGAAGAGGAAATGGCCCGCACCGGGCCGAACAAGACGCAGAGGCAACCAACCGCAACCCCGGCGGAGTAGCTATTCCGAGATTTGCTAAAGCCATCCTGAGTCGATGATGCGGCTTGAACAGAAGCGCGAAGCATGCCGAGTGTCGTGATCCCTGATAGCACGCGCGAAGGGCCTATGGCCACCCTACCGGTTGGCGGCGCTATTTCTATTCGACAAATGCGGGACCTGTCGGCCGGCGGTCATGCCGCAATATTCGGCGAGGCCAGCGCTGGGGTGACACCCCTTCGGCGCTGACGCGAGCGTCAATCGATTCCCCCTAGATCACAAAAGAGATCTGTCGTGCGCTCAAGCAGCCGTCGTCGCCGCTGCTTTTTCTATTTCCTCAATTGCGAGGATAGAATGCGCGTAAGCCCCGCCTGCTCGCATTTCAGCCGCGACCCAGATCGCCTCCATGAGCTCTTCCGGTGAGGCGCCGTGCCGTAGCGCCGCTTTCGTGTGCCCCTTGATACAGTAAGGGCATTGGGTAACGTGCGCCACCGCGACAGCGATGATCTGCTTGACCTTCGCAGGCAACGCGCCGTCCGCGAAAACTTTCTGGCTGAATGCCTGAAAGGCCGCCTCAGTATCAGGCGACAATTCCCTGCGCTTGTGGGCAAGCTCTCGCGTGTTCGACGGATATAATACGGTGTCCGGCATGTCTGCTTCCTCCTCTGGAGCTTCGCGTCGCCTCCGGAGACTGTCACCCGAAGTCTCGCGGCTTTGCGCTTCTGTGATCAGCGTTACGCGCGAATGCGACTCGGGCGACTTTCTCGCGCTCGCCATATCCTTCCTGATCGTTCGGTCGAGCTACCGTTATAACGCATGTTCGACATGCGGGCTGTTCCGGAGTGCTACTACCGGCGAGGATCAGTTGCTTACGGGCATATAAGGCGAGACTGGCCAATATTCCAGGGTTGGGAGACGGCGGTCGTGACCACGCCTTTACGACAGCCGACATTGGTCCGACGAGACATTCTGGAACGAGCGCAGCATCGGCTCTTCAACGCTGCCCCTCGATGAAAAAATGGCATTCAAGGGGCGATCACAGCACCAGTTCGGCAATCTCGCCGCGCGCATCAATCCCTAGTCCGAGCAATTTAATTGATGTGGCAAACACTTGCGAAACGGGCCCGCGCAAGGCTTTCCCGGCAGCCGAGTCCACTCCACAGTAATCTTGACCTTCTCAAAGCTCGCGTTCTCAGTGCCGTACCCAGCCACCTCACGTCCTTGTCAAAGATCATCCGTCACGGAGCCGGGCCTAAAAATCTTCTTTCCACAACTCGGGTTTGCCAGCCTTGCGGCACCGAGACTTCAAGCGAGGAATTTCCGATGATGGCAAACTCGTCGGCGGGACCAAGGACCATTTGCTTTCGCCAGCAGCTCAAGAAGCCTTTAGATCCGTCAACGATGTCTCGGAGAGCCTGTTCATACCGGATACCCCGAGGCCGCTTCAACCAGATTACCCGCGAGCCCGCAATAGGCTGCTCGGCCCCGTGCAAGTGGTAGTAAAGACCACCATGTCCGAAATCTGTCTTGCTCGAAATTGCAGCATGCACATTCCAGCGCTCTGGTCTGACCGCTGCTTTGTTGAGGGCATCCAAAACGGCCGACGACGTTATGAAGCACCAATCTTCATAGCCTGGACGGCCGTTTAACCAAGGCACTTCGGGAATTCGATACGTCGCGGATGCCTCAAGCCCCGCAGGAGGAGCTGCCGCGAGGTCCGTGTGGAAACCAAGGAGTGCCGTTTCGTACTCGCGTACATCGATATCGGAGAATGGTGTGTGCCAGAAAATGTAAGCGAGCATTGTTACTCCGTATTCTGAACCGCGCCGAGCAAGTCATATACCGCGATGCCGAGAAGCCGAACGACGGCGAATGCGTTGATAGAACCTTCACTTGATTGGTGAAACAGACGACTACCGATCCACGCTGCAAGAATGTAGCGCGGCCGTCAACAGTGTCAAAGTCTCTATCAGAAAAGTATCAGATATAGCGGCATCGCTTTCTCGCCTCGTAACTCCAATTTTCTTTCGCAAGCATCAGATACCTTCATTGATACCATCAGATGCGCGCGTGTAACGCTCGTTAAAGTGCGATCGCCGGTTGATCGGCCTTCTAGAAATGGGTTAATTCAGTATCGCATGCATACGTATAGCAGGATGGTATGCGCAAGCTGATTGGCTTCAACTGCTAGGCCAATCGTCGATGGACAGATTATTTCGCGAGTTGAATTCGACTTGGCTCGGACAGCCTGCTTCGGGCGTTCGGTGCGTCGTTTCTCCTCTGCACGCGACAAATTATCGTCGTCAAAAAATTGGAAGAGTAATCCGGCCTTGAAGAGGTGCGTCGGTAATTTAGATCAGTAGCGCAACGCACAAGACAGCCGCTGCGGAAGCGAGGGCTCACGATTCGGTAGACACTGTCGATCTGACGGCTTGAGTGTCTCAATCCTTGATCACACGCCGCACAGCCCTCCGTAATTGAGGTATAACCGCCTGTTCAAACCAGGGTTGCCTTCGCATCCAGATTCCGCTCCGCCAACTTGGATGCGGGAGCGGGAAGAACTTCGGACCATATTCTGGAAATGCCTTCACTGTCTCCGTCATCGAGCTCTTTCGGCTTGACCCCAGATAACGCTTTTGGGAATATTGACCGACTAACAGCGTCAATTGAAGATTTGGGAGGTGATCAAGTACGCGCTCGTGCCAGAGTGGGGCGCATTCCGGACGCGGCGGCTTATCACCGCCATTCGCCGTGGCGCCGGGGTAACAAAGGCCTATCGGCAGGACCGCGATTCTTGTTTCGTCGTAAAAAGTCGAACGGTCCAAATTCATCCAATCCCGCAGGCGATCGCCGCTCGCGTCGTTCCAGGGAATCCCAGTCTGATGGACCTTGCTGCCTGGCGCCTGGCTGATGATCAATAGTCGAGCGCCCTTCGATACACGGAAAATTGGTCGGGCACCGTGCGGGAGGTTGGCCTCACAGATCCGGCAAGCACTAATTTCATGCAGAAGGCGCGTCAAGGACATCAGAAGAACTACTCAAATCATCCTCTAATGTGGTGGACCAAAAGGGTTTGACAAGTACAAACGTTGAGATGTTCCTTTGGGGTTCCGTGACCCAATCGATCCAATCGTTGTCGAAAATCACACTCCGCCTTGTTCTGATTGAGAACCTCAGGCGCATCGCCGATCGCGTCGTCTATGATGGCAAACAATACAGAGAACATAAATCGGCAAAAAGCGACTGCGTAGGATCACTCTGCCAAAGTGCTGCCAAACCCCGCTTACCGCGATAACCGCGCTATTGTCCCTTGTGGTCAGCCCGCGACGGTGTAACTACGCGGCGGTTATCGTAGGGCGCTTGACTTACGCCATAGTTCGATCTGACCGAAACATTGAAGAGCTAAGTGACGTACTCGCTCTCATGATTGATGGAGTTAACACCTTCGGCGGGCGAATACCCGATATGTGCGCTACGGCAAAGGTGCAACACTGAACAATCAGAATGAATTGGAGAGACCATGTCGTCGACAGAAATTTCGCAAGAAAGGCGTTACGGCGTTGTGTCTGTTGACGAGCGACGCGCTTTGGCTGGGCTTGAGTTCGTGCAAGGGCTCGTTAGCGGCTCATTACCACTAAACACGATGGCCCGAACGCTTGGCTACAATATTGCTGAAGCCTCAGTAGGACGGGTTGTTGTCACTGCTGATCCATCGGGAGATCATCTCAATCCCGCAGGAACTGTGCATGGCGGCCTCGCGGCGACGTTGCTTGATACGTGCATGGGACTCGCGGTGCAAACTACGATAGAAAGAGGCTTCGGCTCAACGACACTGGAATTCAAGATCTCCCTTCTGCGACCGATCACGCCAGAGACGGGCCCAATACGAGCTGAAGGGACCGTCTTAACCAGTGGCCGGCGCATCGGCACCGCTGAAGGGCGGTTAACCGACACCGAGGGTCGTCTTTTGGCGCACGGAACAACTACCTGCCTCATCTTCAATCGATAAGGTCGGATTCCAGTCGTCGTGTCGAAAATGTCAACGGTACCGCAAGCGAGAATGGCTACTTGCAGCGCGCTAATCGCTATTTGCCACGTCCAAAACCCGGCCAATCGCGCTATATTCGATGGCAAAGTCGTGCCAGGGGGAGACACTGGAGCTCGCGAGACATCAGACTTGTCTCAACTCGTCTGACCCGCCAAGGTTCTTGAGGATTGCGGTATGACCGAGCATCTCGTTTAGGAAACCACTGCGCCGATCCGGGCCATCGGTGATTTCACGGTGTCGGCCGGCCGTCGAACCGGGCAGCCCTCAAACCCGGTAGCGCAAACACAAGCTCTAAACTAACATCCCAAACGGGCCACTCTTGGCGATCGGCTGCCTCTTCGCCATTTAACGCTTCGTCGCTGTCGGAAGGACCAGCGACTGATCCTCGATTTCGTCAATTGGGAGCCTGTCTGTGCGGACCGCGTTTTGTATCTCTGGCAACGACATCATGCTTGCGGATTCGACGGCCTGCCCGGTCGAAGATAAGTGCTACCCCAGCATGGTAGTTGTGACCGCAAGCATGTGTATGATCGCAATGCGCGCTAGAGTGCGTCAACTGTCCAAGTGATCAACTGGGTTGCGATGCTTCCGAAAGCGTCATTGAACGCGGCGACGGGGAGGATGGATCGAGCTTTTCGAGTTTCCTGCATTCTACAAACAGACGAGATGCGACAACGTGTCCATCTTTGGCGACTATCCGTGCTGAGAAGCCAATCTCGGCGGAAGCATCCGGATCGCCTTTGATCTGGAAAGTTCTGACATCGATGAGGAGTTGGTAATCCGCCTCCAGACCATCCATCGAACGCAGGGGTGCTGCGCTATGTCGTAGTTCTCGAAGCTCTGGATCAGCTTTGACTGAAGAAGTTTCGGAATGCTGTCGGCCCATTGCACATCGGAACCGGGGGCATTCCTGGTTGGCGAGAACAGAATGTGCTGGGTGTCCAACATGATGACCGCGGTCGGTTCCGGAAAGGCCAGCTGCCCCTTAATGGTCTTTTTCGGCGGCGCAAAGCTTTGCGGAGCGATTAAATCGTAAACATTTTTTGCGGCGGCGGCGCGCCACCTCCGGTCATGCGTTCACTGGGACGCCGGTCAGGCCCTGGAAATCGAGACCAACCGTGGTGTCGGAGTGCACCGGCGTGCCGGATGCCACGGCGATTGTCGCGTCGACTTGTCGCGGACTGTCCGCGGCCAGGCCGAGCTTAGTGACCTCTCCGACGCGCATTCCGTTAAACAGCACCGCCGCGCCAATCAGCAGACCCGAGACAGAACCTTCGAACTTAACATGGTGCACCGTCCGCGCCCCCGTTCCGGCGGCGTTGTGAAGCCAGTACACGAATCCGAAGACTGCGCCGATCGCTGCCAGGACGAAGGCACCGACGATGATAAAAGGAGCACGCGTTTCCATTGTATTCAACTCGCTTCGGGTTGCAGCATCAGAGAGCGTTTGCCGTGGAAATAGGCGTTAACCCATGGATGATCGGACTGAAGCAACTCAGGCATCGAACCGATCGCGGCAATTTTGCCGTCAGCGAGCGCGGCAACGCGGTCACAAACGGTGTTCAGACTGGCAAGATCATGGGTCACCATGAAAAACCGTTAATCCGAGTGTTTCTTGGAGCGTCTTGATCAGATCATCGAAGTCGCCCGCCGCGAGCGGATCCAGCCCCGATGTCGGCTCATCGAGAAACACGATTGCGGGATCAAGCGCGAGCGCCCGCGCCAGCGCGACACGTTTGGTCATTCCGCCGGAGAGCTCGGATGGAAACTTGTCGCCGTCTTCTAGCGTCAACCCGACCATCTCAAGCTTGGCGGTCGCAATCTCATTCATTAGCGTATTGGAGAGGGCTAGATTCTCCCGCAGCGGGAACTGAACGTTTTGCAGTGCCGTCAGTGACGAGAACAGTGCGCCCTGCTGGAACAGGATGCCCCACATAGCAGCGGTGCGAGTGTCGCGGTCGTGATGCTCGTCGATATCGACACCCATGACCTCGATCATGGCCGCTCCGTTTTGTAATGAGCCCGATGATCGTTCGCATCAAGACGGATTTGGCACTGCTGGATGCGCCGACCAGGCCGAGAATTTCGCCCTTGCGAACGTCCAGCGACAGGCTATCGATCACGGTTTGCTGACGAAATCCCACGACGAGATCGCTAACGCAAATTGCAAATTGCTCTGGCGAACCGTCCTCCATGGTCACATTCCGATCGACGCAAAAAACACCGCGAATACCCCGTCGAGCACAATGACCAGAAAGATTGACTTAACGACCGAGATTGTCGTCTGCTTCCCGAGAGATTCCGTGCTTCCCTTGACCCTCAGGCCTTCGCTGCTTGCGACGATTCCGATCACCAGCGCCATGAAAGGCGCCTTGATCATTCCAACTTCGAAATGCGTCACGGACACAGCTTCATGAAGCCGTTCAATGAATATCGATGGACTCATCCCGCCATAGAGCCATGCGACCAGACCGCCACCATATAAAGCGGCCATCGAGCCGATGAAAGCCAGGATAGGCAGGGCACAGACGAGCGCAACGACGCGCGGCAAGATCAGCACTTCGACGGGATCAAGACCCATAGTCGACAAGGCGTCGATTTCTTTACGCATTTTCATCGATCCAAGCTCGGCGGTGTAGGCACTTCCCGACCGGCCGGCCACCATGCTAGCGACAATCAGGACGCCGATCTCGCGGAGCACGAGGATGCCGACCAGGTCGACGACATAGGAATTCGCGCCGAATTTGCGGAAATGAAAGATTCCTTGCTGAGCAATGATTGCGCCGATCAGAAAGGTGACAAGCGCCATGAATGGTATCGCCTGCCAGCCGACCTGATGAAGGTTATAGACCACCGACTTCAACTGAAGCGAGCGAGGCCTTCGCAAGACGCCAAGACCGGCCAAATACAGCGCACCTAGCATCTGTAGAAAAACGGATACTTCCTCCACGGCGCTGAATGGGAACGACCAATAGCCTCCAGTCGCGCAAGGACCGGGTTTTGAACCGACCGGCTCGCGGATTTACGACGATTGACCCTTCGAAGATCTTCGATAAGGCCCTCATAACGGTTCGCCACGCCGACAACGGTCGCGGGATGATCGGGCTCCAACGTGCCGCGTGACATTTTCTCCAGCAACCATGCACCGAGCGTGTCGAGTTCATGAACATCGGTCATGTCGATCTTTGGGCTCCGCGTCTGCTTAACCGTAGGCAAGGCGACATCGACGAGACTTTCGAGAACAGTGGCGTACGCAGCGGTCCACGATCCACTTGGGCTGAGCTCCAGTGTGTCGCCGTTGATTGTCGCGCACAACAGGGGCACGGTACTCAATACATTTTCCGGTCAAAAATAACTTGCCCTTGCCACGCGCCGGTGCCGCAAGCAAAACTCGCAGAAACTTGAGTATACCTCTCGACAAGGAAACCACGGCTCAATCTGTCATGATGATGGTCGTTATTTGACATCCGTCCTCCTATTCCGGATAGCAAGGAGAGCGCGCTATCACGACGCGGCCATCAACCGTGCGCCGGGAAATCTCATGGCTCGTTCGACAGCGCGCAGGACCGCAATATTAACCACCAGAGTCCTTAAACTCATTAGGGCTCCGCCGGTAACGCGTGGGTATGGATCTCTTCGCCGGAGTGCTTCTTAAGAATTTCAACGGCGCGCTCCTCGAGAGCGACGTCACGTGTGTGCACCCACAAGAGCAGGCCTCCGCGATCCATCTGTTCTTGCAGATATTGCGCATGATGGTCGTCAACCCACTTAGCTAAAATAGACCCAATGAGGCCACCGGCTCCGCCCGTCAATGCTGCCGCAATGATGACTGCTGCAATCGTACCACCGGAAGCCACGATAGCGCCGGCCGCTACAGTTGCCCCGACATACATTAGGCCCCCAATCAGCCCGCCCTCCGCGCCCCCGATCGCTTCGGTTGATACGTAGGCCGCTCGTGGAACTGTCGGATTGTCAGCCAATTCGCCCACCTTATTATATCGGCGGCGGAGCTTTGCTTCCACCGCGTGCTCGCTGGCGAGCAGGCTCAGCTCTGCACGGTGGAAGCCGGAACTGAGCAATTCGTCGATTGCCTCCTGAAGAGTCTCGGGACTGCTGAAAACACCGACGGCTTCGCGGGCCGTGCGGACGCCTTCTTCAAGTGGCATTGCGACTTCCTCCGAATTCAAACACACGATGATTGTGATGACTTTTCTCCCACAGCCGTACCGACGTTTGTAAAAACACCATGTCTGGTCCGGACATAGCCAGCAAACTGCCATCTTTCATCCGGGTTGCCTTGGGTACAAGTCAGCCCTAGTCGAGGCGCAAAGTAAACTCGTCGCTCAGTATGATGCGACTGCCGCGACATCCGTGCTGTCGTGTTATTGATATCAACGAAACAACGATACTCTATCACCGAGCGTGCTATTATCGCGAATTGGCGCTGCGATCGCCGCCGCTCGTGTTTTCCGATGTGCCGTCAGTGCTGCTGTTTTTTGACGCAGCTATTCCGCCGGATGGTGCGGAGACACTTGAGTCCACCGTTGCAGCCGGATGACGAGGTACCGACAGAAGAGACATTGCTATCGCAAGGCTTACCCAAACCAACCAGACAAGTGATAGTTGCACACCGGCTCCCGCGATGGTCATCGTTGCTGATTCCATACCACCGCTTCGCGGTGGAAGAAGCTTGACTAGCCGCGCCGCAATCGTCGCTTCTTCCGACGGACTCCAATTGCGCCCAGGGATTCTGTCGAACATCGAAACGAGCGTCTTCTCGGCGGTCACCTTAGACATCGCTGAGAGACGCACCGCTTCCTCCCACGGGTCAACATTTGCCTGCGCCAACGCGGAAAGGACGGTTAGTTGCGTTCCATTGGGAGCTTCGTCGATCACCGCGAGAAGAAAGTCTTTACATTCCGGAGAGGGGATTGAAGCTAGAGCACGATTATTCATGATGAGCCTCCCTTTGAGCGCAGGCCCAGAAGCGAAAGAACGCTTCTGGGTTGAACTGTTCGAATTCATTTGAGATGGATCAAAACGAGGTGTGACACTCGTGCTTACCAGCTGCCATGATTTGAACCGCGCTCGCTATGGTTTCCAGACACCGGAGATTACGATTTATGCCAGGATGCTACTCGTAAACACACGCCAGCCGTTTGATCCAAGTCAAACAACTTGTCGACGTCGAAGGCTTCAAAGTCCCGCTCCTCATGTGCTTCACCAGGATTCATTGATTGAAGTCTATATTTTCCTAGGCATCGTTACGCTCGTGTGTGTTTCGTGGATTCTAATATATTCGCAGGCTTCATGGCGCGCTTTTCGGTAAAGGATCTGCGGCGTAGTGTCATAGCGGGATGTACCAGGCAAACTCTATCTCGCGCTTGCGCAAGGCCGCATTTGCAGCCGATTTAGAGGTGGGCCCGATCAACACATCCTTCATGGGTAGGCCATCGACATCGTCGCTTACGCGGTGTCTTGAGAATCCGAGCGAGTGAAGTCTCACGGAAGGCAGACGACAACGTTATGAGACGCTTGTTCAATTTTGCACAGACCACCACCAGGTATTGGCTCACAAAATATGATCTTGAGAGCTCCATGCCACACGCCACGCCAACCGGATGAACGTTAAGGAGAATTCGATGAATGGGAAGTCTTCGGCGACCCAACGGCATATTCTGGTTTGTCGCAGGGCGTCAACGGAGGTGGCAGTTATGCCGCGCATCGCTCATCTTAATGACGACCTTCAATCCGATGGTGAAAAACATGAAGAACTCAACTGGGTTTCCGATATTTCTCTTGGCGAGCAATCCATTGCGGAACAGCGCACGCATGTTACACGTGGGCTCGCAATCCTCGGAGAAATGACTGGAGGCATTGCGCATGATTTCAGAAATATATTGGCGATCATTGGATCGAGCCTCAGGTTCGCAGAAAAGCATTCAGGGGAGCCTGAGAAGGTGAGTTCTTCCATTACTGCTGCGCGTGACGGAATTGACCGCGGACTGAAATTGACCTCACAGCTTTTAGCCTTTGCGAAGCAACGGGAACTACCGACGCACGCGGGAAACGCGAATGAGTACTTGAAGACACTCGAATTGTTTCTGGCATTTAGCGCCGGATCTGCAATCCGTATCGTGCTTGCCCTCGCATCCGACATTCCGATGTGTCTCTTGGATTCATCACAGTTCAATGCAGCGATTATCAACCTTGTCGTGAATGCGCGAGACGCCATGCCGAGTGGCGGCGAGATTCAGATCAGTACGGTACGATGGGAAGTGAGGACTGCAACCCACAGTTCACCCGCGCCTGGCACTTACGTCCGGGTTCGCGTCAAGGACACCGGTCACGGAATGTCTCCGGAAACGCTAAGGCGGATCTTTGATCCGCTTTTCACGACCAAGGGCGAGCAGGGCACCGGTTTGGGCCTATCGCAGGTATGCGCTTTCATGAGGCTGGTCGGCGGCCACATTAGCGTGGCGAGCGTGCGTGAAGGCGGAACGACCTTCGATCTCTGGTTTCCCTCGGTCCAGCCAAGAGGAATTGACGGAGATCCACATGAAGGAACCGGCACCTGCTCACCGCAGTGAAGTAACTCAGGGTAATTCCGGACTCGCTCCACCATCGCAGCCGATTTTCGGTACATACAAGGAGATTGAAAAATGAGGAAAACCAACTCACTACCAGGATTAATCTTTGTCGTCATTTTCGGCGTCGGCCTGGCATTCGCATACCTCGAATTTGCCGTGTCGGCTTTTGGCGAGAGCGCGTCGATTGCGATCGGCGCATTCGTCATTGCCATCATCGCATCTTACTCGATCAAGATCGCGGATCAGTGGGAAAAAACGGTGGTCCTGCGGCTGGGTCGCTTTCGCTCTCTTGAGGGACCTGGACTATTTTTATTATCCCGATCATCGAAACCGTCCCCTATTGGATCGACACCCGCGTGATTACCAGATCCTTCAAGGCGGAAAAGACCCTTACTAAGGATACAGTGCCAGTGGACGTCGACGCCGTACTGTTTTGGAAGGTCATAGATCCGAAAAAGGCGGCGCTTGACGTTGCCGACTATGATAGCGCGATTAGCTGGGCCTCCCAAACCGCTTTGCGCGACGTGATCGGTAAGACAATGCTTTCGGATATGCTGGAAGGCCGAGAAAAAATTAGCGATGAACTGCAGAAGATAATCGACGTACGCACGGAGCCTTGGGGCATCAACGTGATCTCAGTCGAGGTCAAGGATGTCCTTATTCCCGCAGCCCTGGAAGATGCGATGTCGATGCAGGCCCAAGCGGAGAGAGAACGTCAGGCCCGCGTGATTCTGGGAGATTCGGAGCGACAGGTCGCCGAGAAATTTGGAGACGCAGCAAAGACCTACGTCAACAATCCCATCGCGCTGCATCTCAGGGCAATGAATATGCTTTATGAGGGCCTGAAGCAGAATTCCACGATAGTCATCGTCCCGAGTTCGGCCGTGGAAACGATGCAGCTCGGTGGCTTAGCGGGACTAACAGCGCTCACCATGGGATTGGACCAACAACATGCAAATCAGGGGAAAGGAGACACCCAGCCGGGTCCATGGTCTGAGCCTAGTCTTGCAAAGCCCTAGTTGGGCGATGAAGCAACCGACACCAAAAGCAATCGCCGGGAAAGATCGCCGCGTAATTGGCGTGGGACAACTCTAGAAGCCTCGTAAACTCGAAGAGCCTTAAGCGCTCGAATCCAATTTCGGCAAAAGCTCTGCAGCCCCAGTTTTGGCCAGAGGACTGCCTTCAAGGATTCTCAAGTATTAGCCCCATGCATTCGTGGCCTGGAGCGCGATCTAACCGGCCGCAGTGGAAGACGGGCCAATTGTCGCATCCAGCACGCGGCATCCCGTCAACGCTTGCGGAGCGCATTCTGCAGCCATAGCTGACGGCCGGCGCCCGTGCTGTGAAGTACCCATGCGCAGCGTGAGATGACGTCAAGTCGACTAGGGACACATCGTGGCCAACTTTGATCCGCATGAATTTGAAAGACCCCCTATCGTGCTTACCGGAGCGGACCGCGCGCGTCTCGCGGCATTGGCGGATGGGGCAACACAAGATAGCCCGGACGTTGCTCGCTTTCTGCACGAGGAGCTTGCGCGGGCCGACATCGTTCCCGAGGGCGCCGCGGGCGCGGTGATCATGGGTTCAGAGGTGAAGTTTGTCGATCATCGGTCGCCCAGGGTCCGACGATGCAAACTGGCTTATCCGGATGAAACGAATGACAGTCATTCCATTTCTGTGTTGACCTCCATCGGAAGTGCGCTTCTCGGACTTGGGCCGGGGCAGTCGATCAATTGGACCGATGCCGGGATAGAACAACGACTTACCGTGCTGGAGGTTTCTTCCGGTTTGCCCAAGACAATCGGCAGATAGCCGCGCGATTGCGACAAGGCCGCTCGCTGCTGATACGGTTCGATCGTATGTTGTGTCACACGGGACGGGCGGATCCGGTCGGCTGTCTAATCCGACATCCCTTGTCGAAAATCGCTCTTTCCAGATATTGCGAGTTGCTTCCTTTTGCCTAGATCGCAACAGCAGCGAGGATCTTAACCTTGTTTTTTGAATACCGAAACTTCAACCGCCGAATCATGTAGTGATAGAAAAGCTTGATCGCTATGATACCTGTCATTTGCCGTATGTCGGAATGCCGAAACTCAAGCATCGGTCATTCAAGTCAGTGCATCAAAAGCGCGCACGTCGAACCTTGCTGCAAAAGATGGCGAGTGACCCCTCCGAATGCCCATTCGCGCAGGCGGCTGTGCCCATAGGCCCCCGCGACTATAATATCGGCTCCATTCTCTACCGCAATGGCATCCAGGTAGCCGCCAACATCGTCGGTGCATAGCTCCGCGCTCGCGGAAGCCGTAATGTTGTGCTGCTGAAGCCATTTGGCGACATCAACGACGCGTCGAGTCGCGATTTCATTTTCGCGTTCGTCGGAGGTGACCTCGACAATCATTACGTCTTGAGCGCTTTCCAGCAACGGAAGCGCGGCCGCGACTGCCTTTCTTGCTTCAGCAGTATCCTTCCATGCGATTAGAATGCGGTTCAACGCCAGGAACGTTTTCCGAGGCGGCACGACCAGCATTTGCCTGCCGGCTCTCATGATTGCATCACCAATATCGAGAGATTGGTTCGGTATGAATGTGATTCCCTTCTCGCGCCTGCCGACGATCAACAAATCAGCGGCCCTAGCTTCGGTTGCGAGAAAGTCGGCCGGCGAGGCGGCGTCCGAGCGCCATTCGGATGGGTTGCCGAGACTCTCAAACGCGGTACGGAAGCGACCTTCGCGACGGGCGATCGTTTGATTCAACTGTTGGCGGTCAGCCTCCAGAACGCTTATTGCATCTGTGTCACCGAGGTAAATCGGTATGTGCAGAAAGCCGGCTGTGGCACCGATGACTCTTGATTTAAATCGATCGGCGAGATCACATGCGATCCGCAATGCAGACTCATTGCATTGCTCAAGATCGAGATACACCATGAGTGAATGATATTTCACCTTGCTCTCCAGAGTCTCAGTGTGAGATCAGCGCAGGAACGGTGAGAGATTCTAATATGCCGCGGGTAACCCCGCCCAAGATGAGCTCTCGAAGCCTTGAGTGTCCGTAGCCGCCCATAACAATCAGATCGGTGCTCTTGTCGGCCGCCAACGACAGAATGGCATTATGGATATTGGAGGCCTCTGCTGAGAGTTGTTGAACGCCGACAGATATATCGCGCCGGGCAAGATGAGATATCAGCGCAGCCGCTGATACCTCGCTCACGGTTGAGCCGGCCTCGTTCACAGCAACGACATCGATCACCTTTGCGTTGTGAAGAAAAGGCATAGCGTCGTGAACTGCCCGCGCGGCCGGTCGCCCACCGTCCCAACATATCAGCACGCGCTCCAGTTGAAGGGGGCCGACATGGACATGCGGAACCATCAACATTGGCCGTCCGGAGTTAAGCAATACGGCTTCTGGTAACAGATCGCCGGGACTCGGCTTCACGTGATTCGGCTGAACAACCATACTCAGATCGTATAGACGCGAGATTTCAGCAAGGGTTTGACTGGCTGGATAGGGCCTATTGCAAATGGTTCTGATGCCGTGTGAGATTCCAGCGCGTCGGGCCGCGATCTGGAACTTCTCGAGCGCTGCTGCGGCAAGCTCCTCACCTCTAGCATATTCAGTTGCAATGGCTACAGCCGCAGCAGACGCTTCAAAAGACAGCACTGGGTTTAATGACTGATACACGCAGGCGATTCCATCGAGACGAGCTTTAAAGATTCTCGCCATCGAAACGGCGCAGTCGATGATTTGTTCGCTAGATCGGTTGATAGGGATATGGACAACGATATCGTTCATTTTGTTGCATCGCTCCCTCTTGGACGCCATTTTGTGATTTCCATTCTGAATGCAGCAAATATACGCGTCCCGAGAACAGACCTTCTTGATCTATCTCATCTTCTTTCTCAATTTCCGACTTGAAAGCCCTACCGATCGGCTCGTTTTGATCGGCGGACTAACAACGCTTGCTTTTAAGTTGCTGATGATATCGCGAAGGACAGTTCGACGGATGCTAATCAGAGCCACCTGTCCGAAGCGATCCCACGCAGTGAGCGATCGAATTGCGAGGCTCCACGTGCCTCAAGGAAAAGAAACCCCGGCAGGATATGCCGGGGCAAGTTTCGCCGGGAGGCGGACGGGGGGCCGTGGGTCCAACCGGCATCAACCACCCTGCCACGATCTTGCGTGTCCTACTTGATTTAGGTCAACGACTGCGAAGGTGGGATCGTCTTTGCTGCATAGGTGAGACAGATGATCGTCGGATTCACGACCACAAGCAGGTGAGACGTCAGGCATGGGCCGCCGCACTTGACTATGCAGCACTTCCGATGAGCAAGATCGAGCAGCATCTGCTCGAAACGGTCCCACCCGCAATTTGGCGGCGAGGAGACTTGGGAGAACGAGATGAGTCGCAGCGATGCCTTGACGGACGATATTGCCACGAAGATCCTCGACCCTCGTATATTTCTCTCGAAAACGGGCAACGCGCAAACGATCTCTGACTATCGCGCAAATGAAGTTGTCTACTCACAGGGCGATCCTGCAGATTCCGTTTTCTATATTCAGGATGGCACGACCAAGGTTACGGTCTACTCTGAACGAGGGAAGGAGGCCATCGTTTGGCTTCCAGGGGCCGGCGATTTCTTCGGCGAAGGATGCTTGGCCGGACAGGAGCTGCGCCAGGCGACAGTCTCCACAAGGACGGAATGCGTAATCGTACGGCTGGCAAAGGCACGCGTTATCCGCGTAATTCGCGAAGAACCAGCGTTTGCCGAGTTATTCATATCGCATCTTGTGGCTCGGAATATTCGAGTAGAGGAGGATCTGGTAGATCAGCTGTTCAATTCGAGCGAGAAACGGTTGGCTCGGGTTCTTCTGTCACTGACGAATTTTGACAAGGAAGGTCGACTGGGATCGATTCCGATAAAGATTAGCCACGAGATGTTGGCGGAGATGATTGGCACCACTCGTGCTCGGGTCAGTTTTTTCATGAACAAGTTTCGAAAACTTGGATTTATCGACTACAAAAGTCACATTGAAGTTCACAACTCCCTATTTCGCGTTCTGAACGACAAATCGGCAACTCAACCGATACGGAGCAACATAGACAACCAACTTTCACTGCTGGCTTCAGCGACTGGTCAGCTTACGGGTCGGCGAGGTGGTGCGCATTTGCCGCGGCATCGCGATGTACAGGTTGCTAGGGTCGGTGGTACTCGCCGCGCGGGTGGCTGACAATCGACCGTCCCCATCGTCCGCACAAGGTTGTAACCTGAGCATCGAGCATGGAGCCGAGCCTTGCTGAGGCGCGACAGTTAGTTTGCCGATAGTCCGCAAGCGGGGCTCCCTTACATTCCCAGACGAGGAACTGCGGGCATTGGGTCGTCCGGTCAGCGCCTCGATTGCGTTTCGAGATGAATGCCACGGCGTTGTCACGGGCAGTACAATGATGCGTCTGCATCTCTATTCGTTTCTGCCAACACAGTTCGGAGCAAGAAACTTTAGTCTCATCGCTCCGCCACAGCGAGTACAGAAGGTCATGGGCGTTTCCGCTTCACCAGAAGACCGTTGGAAGCACACAAGTACTCTCCCTTCACATGTCGGCTTTCAGAGTTGACGCTTTGTGTTGCACCGCAGCTAAATTCGGGTTCGAACACTTTCTGGAAAGAGTCTGAGCAATCTTGATCAGTCACAAAACAAAAGCGTCGCTACCGTCTCGCCGAATGCAGCGGGGCTCGACAACACGGGCCTTGGTGCGATCAAGGCAGGGTTTTTCTCGTTCAGGCGGGTAATCTAACGCGTCGCAGTGCATCGCCGGGGCAATCTTAGCCCAGTCACAGGGGAGATATTCCATGTTTGCCAAATTGAGCATAGCCGCTACTGCGCTTTGTCTGATGTCCGGGGCAACATTCGCCCAAAGCGGTGCGAATCCGAGCGATCCTCAGATCGTATACATCGCCTATACCGCTGGATTACTCGATATTGCCGCGGCCAAACAGGCACTGTCGAAATCGAAGAATAAAGAAGTGCGTGCCTTTGCAGAGAATATGGTTGCTCATCACACCGCAGTGAACGAGCAGGCGCTTGCTCTGTTGGAGAAACTCAAAGTTACCCCGGAAGACAACGATACCAGTCGCGCTTTGACCAACGGAGCGGTCGCTAAGCGCGCCGATCTGGCCAAACTCAAGGGTGCGGCATTTGACAAAGCCTACGTCACCAACGAAGTTACTTACCACAAGGCTGTAAATGACGCGCTAGAGACTACGCTCATTCCGTCGGCAGGCAATGCGGAGCTCAGAAGCTTTCTGCAGACTGGCCCAAAGGTTTTCCAAGGTCACGAGCAGCACGCCGAGCAGGTCGCTTCCGCCCTAAAGTAGTGGCGAGGCAATTATGTCGTCGACACCAGCTTTCCTCGCTTATCGTTCTATGCGGTTTCTGGTCTGTCTCGCGCATGAAACGTTCCAAATCACGCCGGATAATCTGGTCTTTACGCTGGCGGACTAGCTATTCCGAGATCCGTGAAGGCCAAGCCCTGAGCCGAGAATGCAGCTTGAACGGAGTATGAAGCATGTCGAGCACCGCAATCCCTGATAGCACTCACGAAGACACGCACCGTCGCCCCGTCGGCTGGCGGCGCTATCTTTATTCCACTAACCACAAAGACATCGGCACGATGTACTTCGTGTTCGCGATGTGTGCGGGACTGATCGGCGGGATCCTCTCAATCGTGATCCGGATGGAATTGCAGCACCCAGGACTGCAGATTTTCACCAATACGCATACCTATAATGTGTTCGTGACCGGCCATGGGCTGATCATGATTTTTTTCACGCTCATGCCGGCCATGATGGGAGGATTTGGCAACTGGATGGTACCGCTCATGATCGGCGCACCGGACATGGCGTTCCCGCGCATGAACAACATTTCGTTTTGGCTGCTGCCTGCGTCGTTTGCGTTGCTCATTATCTCGATGTTCGTCGAAGGCGAGCCCGGATCGAATGGCGCTGGCACCGGTTGGACGCTCTACGCGCCACTCTCGACGTCCGGACACCCCGGCCCGGCTGTCGATTTCGTGATCCTCTCGATACACATCGCGGGCGCGTCTTCGATCCTTGGCTCTATCAATTTCATCACCACCATTTTTAATATGCGTGCACCAGGTATGACCCTGCACAAAATGCCGCTGTTTGCATGGTCGGTCCTGGTGACGGCGTTCTTGTTGTTGTTGTCGCTGCCCGTACTCGCCGGTGCAATTACCATGCTCCTCACTGATCGCAATTTTGGAACGACGTTCTTCGCGGCGGAAGGCGGCGGAGACCCAGTCCTGTTTCAGCACCTGTTTTGGTTTTTCGGACACCCCGAGGTTTACATCATGGTGTTACCAGGCTTCGGAATCATCAGCCATGTGGTTTCAACCTTCAGCCGCAAGCCGATCTTCGGCTATCTCGGGATGGTCTATGCGCTGGTTGCGATTGGATTCATCGGCTTCGTGGTCTGGGCCCATCACATGTACACCGTCGGTATGTCGAGTAGCGCCCAGGCCTATTTTGCGGTCGCCAGCATGGTGATTGCGGTCCCCACTGGCATCAAGATCTTTTCCTGGATCGCCACCATGTGGGGTGGTTCAATCACGTTTCGAACACCAATGTTGTGGGCGGTGGGGTTCATTTTCGTGTTCACGGTCGGCGGCGTAACCGGTGTGGTGCTCGCCAACCCGGGCGTCGACCGGACGTTACAGGACACCTACTACGTGGTCGCACATTTCCATTATGTGCTGCCCCTCGGTGCCGTGTTCGCCATCTTCGCAGGCTGGTATTACTGGTTTCCGAAAATGACCGGGTACATGTATTCGGAAGCCTTCGGCAAGCTGCACTTCTGGCTGACCTTCGTCGGCGTCAACCTGGCGTTCTTTCCGATGCATTTCCTCGGACTGTCGGGAATGCCACGACGCATCGCCGATTATCCGGATGCATTTGCCGGCTTGAATCAGATTGCGTCTGTTGGATCCTATATCTCCGCAACTGGCCTGATCGTATTCTTTGTGGGTCTCGTTTACGCGTTTGTCCGCAAAGAACAGGCTGCGGACAACCCGTGGGGGCCCGGCGCAACCACGCTGGAATGGACGCTGTCCTCGCCGCCTCCGTTTCATCAATTCGAGGTGTTGCCGCGGATTGAGTAATCGTTATGTCGAGCAGGTCGATTCACGACCGTTTCTGCGTCGTGGGTTGGCATGACGGATCGATCCGAAATGGCTAGGATTTGGTACCGCGGAGACAGCCTGTACATCACTCGTCAATTGGAGGCGCCATGGTCAAAGAAACCGTCAAACAGGCCGCTGCTTGTCATGAGGTGGCGCCGCTCTAGCCGCGCGCGGCTCTTCATCGAATTTTCACGGCTTTATCACAGGGCGATCACTTACGCTCTATGGTTCTCATCGGCGCTCTTGCACCGGCCAGACGCACTGTGGCTTCAATATTGAAAGTGTCGTACGGCAGCGCAAATCCACTTCAAGCGCGATAACGAGACACCTTGTGATTCCACGAGCCAATACCGAAACGGAAACGATCGACCTGTAAAGAGCGACGCAACTCCGCTTCGACAAAAATAACAAAGCTTGATCCAGATCAAATCCATGCGGAACGGATCCGATAGAACTCTCCCATCAATAGCAATCTAAGGAAACTATCCATGAGCGCAGCTCCTACCGAGCCTGCAGGCACCACACCCACGAATGGCCTGACGTGGGAGGCAACCGTCGAAGCTTCTAAGAAGTATTTCTTTGATCTTCCCATGGCTATGACGAATGAGACCCTTCGCTTCGCGGCTCATCGACTTGAGGAGCAAGCGAAGCTCGCCTCGGCAGCGTCGAGTTGTAAAACGCCTTTCGAACTGGCGGAGACTCAATCCGCCTTCGTCCTCAGCACCATCAACGACTATCAGAAGACGGCGGAAATGTTCGTGCATCAAGCCCAAAAGACAACGACAATTTGATTTCATGTTCAACCAAATCGACCTACGAAGGCTGACCAACCCGTCTGACCTTGTAATTGTTTTCAATCGCATGCCATCTCTCTACACCCCTCACCTCCCCACGTCCGGAGAGCAACGAGAAGCGCCCCGAAGCCAGTTGCATCGTGGAGTCCAGAGGTTACCGCGAGCAAGTCGGGATGTCAGTTTGCAATCTTGAACCCCTGGCTCTGGCTCATACGTCTTTCTTCTCGTGCTTTTTCTCGCTGCGTACTTCGACGAATGATGGGAATCAAGTTTTGGACGGGCTGTTTGTTGTGATTAGAGCCCGTGTAGCTGACAAAGCTCTGCGCCCGGCATCTACGATGGGAGTTGGCTGCATTCGTTCTTGTTCGTTGAGAAACTCTCTGAGATCGTGCATGTCGGCCGTACCGGGCTAGACTTGGATCAAGCCTTGCTGGAAAAGCCAGCCGAAAAATCCACTCAATGAAGTAACGTTTGTAAACGATTGCCCGCATATTTGCTAAGCCGGCTTTCACTTTCGTCTGTTTCAATTCCATTGTTACCGGCATTTTGAGCCGCTGCGATTCATAAAAAGGCCGTAATATGGTCGCATTTGTGCTGGGAGAGGTGCAGATGGCCGACATGGACCGCGGAGCGAACCTCTACGGGAATATTGGCGAGGGCATGGAGCTCGAACGCCAGCGTGATGAGCATCTGCGAACCGTGGTTGAAGATGCTGGGATTGGCATTTGGGAAGTGAACTTGCTCACGGGCGCAATCAGCTGCTCGGCCGCTACTGCACGCATGTTCGGGGTGGCCTGCGAAGCTTTAGCCACCTATGAAGACGTTCTTGCCTTGCTGCACCCGGAAGATCGTCAAAGCACGGCAAAAGCGATCAAGCGTTGCATCAAGGAGCACGGGGCCAGCGAGTTCGACTACCGAGTGCTACGGCCGGACGGGACAATGAGCTGGCTTGGCCAACGAAGCCAGGTCTATTCGGACAGAGATAACGTCCCGACGCACATGCGCGGTGTTATCCTGGACATAAGCAAACAGAAAAAGGTCGAAGGCGAGCTGAAGACCCGCGAGGAGCATTTGCGCTCAGTCCTCGAAATCGTGCCAGATGCGATGATTGTTATCGACGATAGAGGGATCATAAGATCCTTCAGCGCAGCGGCCAATCGACTGTTCGGATTTGCGGCATCGGAGACTATCGGTCGGAACGTTTCGATGCTTATGCCGGAGCCCGATCGCAGCCGTCACGATAGTTACATCGCCCGATACCGCGACACGGGGGACGCTCACGTTATCGGGGTCGGGCGCTTCGTTACTGGCCAGCGTCAGGACGGCTCAACTTTTCCTCTGCATTTGTCGCTGGTCGAAACGCGCTCGGGTGAGGGTCGTCACTTCACCGGTTTCGTGCGTGATTTGACGGAACGTCAGGAGACGCAGGCGAAACTGCAAGAGCTGCAGTCCGAACTTGCACACATGTCGCGCCTTACAGCGATGGGTGAAATGGCCTCGACACTCGCGCACGAACTCAACCAACCGCTTGCCGCCGTCGGCAACTTTCTCAACGGCTGCCGCCAACTCCTCGAGGGTAGTCAGGATCCGGTCACGTCGAAGGTCCAAGACGCCTTGGGCATGGCGGCCGAGCAGATTGTGCGTGCGGGTCAGATCATCAGACACTTGCGAGATTTTGTCGCGCGGGGCGAAACCGAGAAGCGGATCGAGCGCGTCGCAAAGTTAATCGAAGAGGCTGGCGCCCTCGCGTTCGTGGGAGCGCGCGAACAAGGCATCAAAATTCACTTTGCGGTCGACCCCAGCGTCAACAATGTTGTCGCCGACAAGATACAAGTGCAACAGGTACTGATCAACCTGCTCCTCAATGCCATTGAGGCGATGCAGCACTCTACACGGCGCGAGTTGACGCTCTTTGTCGCACCCGCCAAGGACAACATGGTAGCATTTTCGGTGTCAGACACTGGAACAGGCGTACCCGATGACATAGCGCCAAGGCTGTTCGAACCATTCATGACCACGAAGCTTCAGGGGATGGGAGTTGGGCTATCGATCAGTCGGACGATTGTCGAGTCTCATGGCGGCAGGATATGGGCTGAGCCTAACGAAGGGGGAGGTTCGATCTTTCATTTTACGCTCCAAGCCGCGCCGGTGAGCTGGACCGATGCCGGCTGACCCCCTTATTAGCGTCATTGACGACGATGAATCCGTGCGCAAGTCGCTCGCGTTCCGTCTCGAAGCGGCAGGGTTTCGAGTGGCGACCTATGAGTCGGCAATGGCGTTTCTGGACGCTCCGCCGCATATTGGTGACGGTTGCGTCGTGACCGATATACGAATGCCCCAAATGGACGGAATGGAACTGTTGCGTCGGATCAAAAGCAGCGGTCGAAACCTACAAGTCGTCGTGATGACCGGGCATGGAGACATATCGCTGGCGGTCGAAGCAATGAAGCTCGGCGCGTCGGATTTTATCGAGAAACCATTTGACGACAAGACATTGCTGACAACGATTCGCGCCGCTCTGAATAACGCAGAGGCAAGTTCCCAGCGCGAAGGGAGAGCGCTGGAGGTTGTCGAACTGATCACGAGTTTGACCGCACGTGAGCGAGAGGTGCTTGATCGCCTGGTGGCGGGCCAACCCAATAAGATCATCGGACGCAATCTCGACATCAGTCCTCGGACCGTCGAAATCTATCGTGCCAATGTCATGAAAAAAATGCGAGCTACTAGCCTCTCCGAACTCGTCCGGATCGCCATCAAGGCCGGTCTTTCCTGATTTGAGGTATATCAACGAATCGAGTCTCGATTCGCGCTAACCAAGGGATGCTGCCGAGGAGATTCCCGCGCAGATCTGATCGATCGGTCGAAATGATGTCGCGGACAGGTCCCCTTATTCTCATTGTCGAGGACGATTCGGCCGTCCTGGCTTCGTTGAGCTTCATGCTTGAAGTCGAGGGTTTCAAGACATGCCCATTTGATAAGATCATTCAGCTCCTCGAAGCTGAGCGGTTGCCCGAAATAGCTTGTCTTGTTTTGAATTTTCGCATGCCCACCATGAATGGCATTGAACTGCTCAAGTATTTGCGCGGACGTCAAATACTGGCGCCGGCCGTCCTTATGATAGAGCACTCGGATAAGACGGTCCGTGAACGCGCCCTGGCCGCCGGCTTCGCCGGAGTCGTCGATAGGACTATTCTCCACGTCAATCTGGTCGACGAAATCCGACGGGCGTTAGCTACCGCCTAGAGGCTGCCGCCTGTTCGCCCGGCCACTACGTAGAATCCCTTAAGGAAGGCCACATAAGGAATGACGCGGAATTTCCGAAGCGTCCGATGGACGATATGCATGGGGAGCAAACCAACGGAAGGTGACTCCCATGTTCGTTCAAACCGCAAATACGACGATGACAAGGCCAACTCAAGGATTTGCCGCGGAGTCATCTTGTCGAGACCTTTGCTTGATTGCAAGTCATCCTGATCTCTCTGGCGCGAACTGCAGCTATGGACACGATACAGAGATCTACGGAGAAGACGAGAGGGTGGAGTCTTTCTACAAAGTTGTGAGTGGCGCGGTGAGAATCCACAAGCTTTTAAGCGATGGACGCCGACAGATCGGGGCATTTCATTTCGCAGGCGATTTGTTCGGATTTGAAGCTGGTGATGTACACCGGTTTACTGCGGAAGCGGTCACCGATGCGACGGTCCTCGTGTTCAACCGGCGAACACTCGAACGGCTGGCCGCGCTCGATCTTGATGTAGCCCGCTGGCTTTGGGCTTTGACGGCTCGCAATCTCGATCATGCACAAGAGCATATGATGCTCCTCGGACGCAAGACGGCGACTGAGCGGGTTGCAGCATTCCTCCTGGAGATGGACGAATGCATGCAGCCTGCCGGCTCGATCACGCTGCCCATGTCGCGGCGCGATATCGCAGATTATCTCGGCCTCACACTCGAGACGGTTTCGCGGACAATGTCGCAGCTTCAAAGCGAAGGGGCCGTTGAACTGTCGGGCGCACGACAGGTCGCATTGCATAGTCGGGCAAAACTCCGAGCGCTTGGTTCGGAAGAAGGCTGGCAATGAATACGACGTCACCACCCGCATGGGACTTCGCGTCAGCGATCTCCCCACAGCGCAGACGGCGGAGTGAATTCGATAGCGAGCAACGTCAATCAAAAAGGAATCGTGGATCATGACCGCACCCCAACGTGTCCAGTTTTCCAACAGTGCTAACGTCGTGGCTGAGATATTTACCGAGGCCACAATCGACGCTCTCAACACAAAATTGATGGAACGGGGCATTTCCGCCGATCAGGTGATCGCCATTCTGCCGGTGGAAGCGAAGATTATGGTCAATCCGACGCCACCGCAGTTCCGAGTACTTTACCGGAAGGTGTAATCGATCCGTGTTGAGAACGCTTATGATGGCTATCGCCTGCAACGATCTCGCCAACCGGTACGGGTTTGCCGTCGCGGGAAAAAGTCGAGATGGTTTGAACGCGACGTCGTTGGCTTAGGAGCCGAGAACGCATCGGGGAGCAAGGCAACTCACGATCATCTGGTCCGGCCTGGACTGACGCTAGGGTCGCATTGCGGTTTAACTGACCAGCCTTGGGTAGCGCATCTCCATGAAACTGCCCCGAGCCGTGATGCCGTCCTCATCGCTGTTCCCAATCTGACCTCTCGTAGTCATCGTCGCAATCTCAATGCAGCCCAATGTTTGTCGTGTCGTCAGGAAGCTGTCGATTCCGAAGCGTCGATCGCCCCCTCTAGAGATGACACGCGAAGAGCGTGCTGCTGAAGGGTGCATTTGACATGTTTTTTGGCGCCTTCTTGCGGGCGAGACCCCTGTCGCCCTGGGATAATCGAGAGCCCATTCGCGAGGAGCTATTCAGCGTCGAGCGCCTCGAGCAACACGCACGGAGCCTCGCGGTTGCGCAGAAGGTCACGTCCAAGTCGAGCAATGGCCTTCCTCTAGCGGGTCAACTCGCCGACAACGCGAGGGTATTGCTCGACGCATATCGCTCCATCACCGAGGAGGTTGCCAAGGGGCGGGCTATCACCCCGGCAGCGGAATGGCTGATCGATAACTATCATCTTGTCGAAAAGCAGATTCATGAGATTCGAACCGATTTGCCGCCTGGCTATTACCGGCAGCTTCCGAAACTCGCCGATGGGCCCCTCACGGGCTATCCGAGAGTCTTTGGCGTGGCCTGGGCCGTCGTCGCTCATAACGACAGCGTCTTCGAGCCAGAAGTGCTACGCCGCTTCGTGCGGGCCTACCAAGAGATCCAACCGCTGACGATCGGCGAATTGTGGGCGGTGGCGATCACGTTGAAGATCGTGCTGATCGAGAACCTCACGCGCCTAGCCGAACAGATCATGCGGTATACTACCGCACGACAGGAGGGGGACATCCTCGCGGATCGATTGTTAGGGGCGGGAGAACGCACCGCCGAGCCGATATCGGTGGTGCTTGGGAAAAACGAGTACACGCCGATGTCGGGAGGGCTTGCCGTCCAACTTGCGCACAGATTACGCGACCAAGATCCGAGCATCATCCCTGCACTGGTCTGGCTCGAAGAACGTCTAGTGGCACAGAAAACGACCACCGAAGCAATGGTGCGCGACGAACATCAAAGGCAAGGCGCCGCCAACGTCACGGTGCGCAATATCATCACCAGTATGCGCCTGATCTCCGACATCGATTGGACGGAATTGTTCGAGCGCATCAGCCTCGTCGACGATGTGCTCGCTGCCGGCAGCGCCTTTAAGGAAATGGATTTCCCGACGCGCAATCTCTACCGTAGCGCGATCGAGGAGTTAGCGCGCGGCTCACGTTTCACGGAGCTCGACATTGCCCGCGGCGCCATCCTAGCGACCAAGCTCTCCCCGACGTCGTGCTCAGGCTTGGTGAAAGAGCGTCAAGGCGATCCGGGCTATCATCTGCTCGCCGGAGGGCGCGATGCGCTCGAAGTGACGATTGACTACCGGCTGCCGCTGCGCATGTGGCCAGCGCGCCTGAACCGGACCTTCGGTATCGGTGGCTACGTGGCTGCCATCGCCGTCACGGCCACAGTTCTCGTAGCGCTCTCGCTGTTTGCTCTGGTTGCAGGGGGGGTCGACGGAGCATCGCTGGGCTTGCTCGGCTTCCTGGGTGCGATCCCCGCTATCGATGCGGCGGTGGCGTTAGTGAATCGCGGCGTGACCTGGAACTTTGGCGCGACGCTCCTGCCTGCTTTGGAACTTGGCAACGGCGTTCCCTCCCAGCTGCGCACACTCGTGGCCGTGCCAACGCTTCTCACCTCTGCCGAAGCAGTCGAGGAGCAGATCGAGCGACTGGAAATTCATCACCTAGCGAGCCCCGATGGCGATCTTCATTTCGCTCTGCTGTCTGACTGGACCGATGCAACGACCGAGCACGTCGAAGGCGACGAGGCACTCTTTACGGCTGCGGCCGAGGGCATCGGCCGTCTCAATCGGCGCTATGGCTCCGCACCCGGGGGGCCCCGCTTCCTGTTGCTCCATCGTCGACGGGTCTGGAACGAAGGCGAAGGGCGCTGGATCGGCTGGGAGCGCAAGCGCGGGAAGCTTCACGAGTTAAACCGGCTTCTGCGCGGCGCTACCGATACGACTTTCGTCGCAACCGAAGGGATGTCATCGCTTCCGCCGGCCAATGTTCGCTACGTCGTCACGCTCGACGCCGACACGAGGTTGCCGCGCGATACGGTCCGCAGGCTGATCGGCAAGATGGCACATCCGCTCAACCGGCCGCGTTTCGACACTCTCGCTGGCAGGGTTGTGGAAGGCTACGCGGTGCTGCAGCCGAGGGTCACGCCGTCGCTGCCGGTTGGCCGGCAAGGTTCAGTGTTTCAGCGCATCTTTTCCAGCGTCAGCGGCATCGATCCCTACGCGTCGGCCGTTTCCGACGTATATCAGGATCTGTTCGGCGAAGGCTCCTACACCGGTAAGGGCATCTACGACGTCGACGCCTTTGAAGAGGCTCTCGCCGGCCGGGTGCCCGACTCGACGCTGCTCAGCCACGATCTATTCGAGGGTGTCTTCGCTCGCGCTGGTCTTGCTTCCGACGTCGAGGTCGTCGAAGAATTCCCGGCTCGGTACGACGCTGGCGCGCTACGTCATCACCGTTGGGCCCGCGGCGACTGGCAACTCTTGCCGTGGATTTTGGGGAGTGGACCCAAGGCCGCAAGCGTTGACCGAACGCGAAAAGCCATACCAGCGATCGGCCGCTGGAAGATGCTCGACAATCTCCGACGCACACTGTCTGCGCCTGTGGCCGTTCTCGCTTTGTTGACTGGATGGGTGCTGCCATTCCACGCGGCACTTATTTGGACGACTTTCGTGCTCTCGACGATTGTCGGGCCGACCCTAATCCCCGTCGTCGCCGTCGTCGTGCCTCGACGTTCCGGCATCTCCATTCTCGGCCATATTCGCGCGCTCGGCGCCGATCTTCGCCTTGCTCTGACCTTGTCGGCGCTCATGGTGACATTTCTGGCTCATCAAGCGTGGCTGATGGGCGATGCGATCACACGAACCTTATGCCGCCTGTTCGTCACCCGCCGGCATCTACTCGAATGGGTTGCGGCGGCGCAGGCGACGATCGGTTCCATTCCGAGTCTTTTTACCTTCGGTCGTCGGATGGCCGGGGCGCTCGTCATCGGCGTTCTGGCGTTGTTCGTGGCCTGGCTTTCCGGGCAAGGGACGTGGATCCTGGCGGCGCCATTCGTAGTGCTTTGGGTTGCTTCGCCTGCCATCGCGCGCTGGGCAAGCCTGCCTCCAGCGTTCAATGACTCGCTGTCGGAATCGGATATCGATGCTCGCGCCTTACGACTGACGGCGCGCCGCACTTGGGGATTTTTCGAAACTTTCGTAACGTCGGCAGACCACATGCTACCGCCGGACAATTTCCAGGAAGATCCGACGCCGGTGCTCGCGCATCGTACCTCTCCAACCAATCTGGGCCTTTATCTGCTATCAATCGTGAGTGCCCGCGACTTTGGATGGATGGGAACGATCGACGCAATCGAGCGGCTGGAGGCGACGCTTGCAACCATGGACGGCCTCGAGCGTTTTCGCGGCCATTTCTACAACTGGTACGACACACGAGATTTACAGCCACTCAATCCTCGATATATCTCTTCGGTCGACAGCGGCAACCTGGCCGGGCATCTCATCGCGCTCGCCAATGCGTGTCGGGAGTGGCGTGACCTTTCTCCGGACACTGCGTCCCGCCTCGCCGGCATTGGTGATTCGCTCGACCTTACGCTTGAAGAGGTAGGTCGCCTGAACGACAGGCGCAGAACTCAGACGGTGACGTGGCGTCACCTCTACGAAGCTATTACCGAGCTCGCGATCGGCCTGCGGAGGACACCTGTAACCAATGAGGACCTCGCGGAACAGCTCGCGGGGCTCGGTACTCAAGCGGACACGATAGCCGATATCGTTCGTACGCTGTCGATCGAACGGAACGATGATGCTGGCACGGAGACATTGTTCTGGGCCGAAGCAACCAGGCGTTCGATCGAGAGTCACGGCCGTGATCTGCGACGATGGACCGATGCAGCCGCCTCCCTAGAGGCTCGCCTCTCTGTTCTCGAAAATACCGCTCGATCGATGGCGCTCGCGATGGAGTTCGGCCCTCTGTTCGATAGCGATCGCAAGCTGCTGTCGATCGGTTACCGGGTGCCCGAGGGCACGCTCGACTCTAATTGCTACGATCTCCTTGCCTCAGAAGCGCGGCTTGCGAGCTTCATGGCGATCGCCAAGGGTGACATTCCCGCTCGTCACTGGTTTCGTCTCGGGCGCTCGGTCACCCCCGTTGCGCATGGTGCCGCACTAATTTCCTGGTCGGGATCGATGTTCGAATACCTGATGCCTTCGCTCGTCATGCGCGCGCCGACAGGAAGCCTTCTCGAGCAGACCAACCAACTAATCGTGCTCCGCCAAATCGGCTACGGAGTCAAACTCGGTCTGCCTTGGGGGGTTTCTGAATCCGCCTATAATGCCCGCGATTTGGAGTTCACCTACCAATATTCGAACTTCGGCGTCCCCGGCCTCGGGCTGAAACGTGGGCTTGGCGATAACATCGTCGTCGCACCTTACGCGACCGCGCTTGCGGCCATGGTCGATCCACGCAATGCAAGCCGCAATTTGGTTCGACTCGCCCAAGCTGGCGCCCGCGGTCGGTACGGCTTCTACGAGGCTTTGGACTTCACGCCGATCCGTGTCCCGGAGGGCGAGAGCAGAGCAATCGTGCGGGCTTTCATGGCACATCACCAGGGTATGACGATTGTCGCCATCGCCGATGCATTGCTCGATGGCGCGATGCGGACACGATTCCATGCCGAACCCATGGTGCGAGCGAGTGAACTGCTGTTGCAGGAGCGCACCCCGCGAGACGTAGTTATCGCCCGTCCTTGGCCAGCGGCGGCAAAGTCCGCGACTAAGATCCGGGCGATCCAGCCGCCCGGAGGTCGTCAGTTCGTCTCCGCTCATGATGCTGCGCCTGCCACCCACCTGCTTTCCAATGGCCGCTATGCGGTCATGCTGACAGCGGCCGGCTCCGGCAGCAGCCGCTGGGGAGACGCAGCTGTGACTCGATGGCGCGAGGACGCGACCTGCGACGACTTCGGCTCCTACGTCTTCCTTAGGGATGTCCGCAGCGGAGAAGTTTGGTCGGCGGGTTTTCAGCCAAGCGGCGCTGTGCCCGACGACTATAACGTCACGTTCAATGAAGACTGCGCCAAGTTCCAGCGTCGCGACGGAACGCTGACGACGACGATGGAGGTGCTGGTTTCAACGGAAGCCGATGGCGAGGTTCGTCGAGTTTCAGTCTCGAATTCCGGTCGTCGCACGCGTGAGATCGAAATTACCTCCTATGCCGAGCTTGTGCTTGCGCCGCCGGCCGCGGACATCGCACATCAAGCCTTTTCAAAGCTATTCGTCGAGACAGAATATCTCGCCGATGTCGGCGCCATCCTCGCGACCAGGCGAAGACGCACGCCGACCGAGCCCGAGATCTGGTCAGCTCACCTCGCCGTCGTCGAGGGCGAAACCGTGGGCAAGCCGGAGATCGAGACAGACAGAGCTCGCTTCCTTGGCCGCGGCTGCGATATTCGAACGCCCATCGCTATGATGAGCGAAAACTCGCTCTCGAATACAGTCGGCACCGTACTGGATCCCATCTTTACCCTGCGCCGCCGCCTACGGGTCGCGCCGGGCACGACAGTACGCATCGCTTTCTGGACAATGGCCGCGTCATCTCGCGAAGCATTGGTCGATATGGTCGACAAGCATCATGACCCAGCCGCCTTTGAGCGCGCGACCACGCTGGTGTGGACCCAGGCGCAAGTGCAGTTGCACCACCTGGACATCGATCCGGGTGAGGCTGGTCTCTTCCAGAGTCTTGCGGGACACCTAATCTATGCGACACCAATCTTGCGCCCCTCCTCGGACACCATTCTGCGCGGCGCCGGGGCACAGCCGGGATTATGGGCACAGGGCATTTCGGGGGATCTGCCGATCATGGTTCTGCGCATTTTTGATACAGAAAATCTCGACGTCGCACATCAGGTGCTTCTAGCGCACGAATATTGGAGAATGAAACAGTTCGCCGTCGATCTAGTGATCCTGAACGAGCGTCAATCCTCTTATGTTCAGGACCTACAGATTGCGCTTGAGACCCTGGTCCGGACGTGCCGGTCACGGCCGCAGATCGGAGCCGAGGGGCGGACGGGAAGCATCTTCGTGCTGCGGGCAGATCTGATCTCGGCCGAAACACGTGCCCTACTCATGTCCGTGGCCCGCGTGGTGATCAGTGGGCAGCGCGGAAGCCTCTCCGACCAGCTTGACCGAATACCGGCGGCCAAGACATCAACGCGGCCTGCTCCGAAGCGCGTTCTCGCGGGTTCGGAGTTGCCCGTCGTTCCGCCTGTTCTAAAACTCGAATTCTTCAACGGACTCGGCGGCTTCGCCGAAAACGGGCAGGAATACGTGACCATATTTGGTCCTGGTCAGTCGACGCCAATGCCATGGATCAACATCGTCGCCAACCCTAACTTTGGCTTTCAGGTGGCCACCGAAGGAAGCGGCTATACTTGGTCGGTCAACAGCCGGGAAAACCAGCTGACCCCTTGGTCGAATGACCCCGTCGCTGATCGTCCAGGCGAAGCGTTCTATCTACGCGACGATGACACGGGCGCTTTGTGGAGTCCGACGGCGCATCCCATCCGGGATGAGCTGGCGACCTATGTAACCCGTCACGGTCGGGGATACAGCCGCTTCGAGCACTCAGCGTACGGAATAGCAAGTGACCTCCTCCAGTTCGTCCCGATCGACGATTCAATCAAGATCTCTCGGCTGCAGCTCCGCAATCTGTCGAACCGCACGCGGCATCTTTCGATAACAGCCTATGTGGAGTGGGTACTTGGTCCGTCGCGGACCGCCTCGATCCCGTTCGTGATCACCGAGACCGACGCTGAGACGGGCGCGATGTTCGCCCGAAATCCATGGAGCTCCGCTTTTGGATCGCGAGTCGCTTTTGTCGATTTTCGTGGACGTCAGACCGACTGGACAGGCGACCGTCGGGAGTTCATTGGCCGAAATGGGACGCTCGCGAAGCCGGCGGCGCTTACGGGCGCTGCGCCGTTGTCCAACGTCGTAGGGGCAGGCCTCGATCCCTGTGGCGCGCTACGGACTACCGTCGAACTGCCACCGGATGGTTCCGTCGAGATCGTCTTCTTCCTTGGGGAAGGCGCGAGCACTGAGGACGCGCGGAAGCTGATCGCACACTACCGCACCGCCGATCTCGATGCCGTGCACTCCAAGGTCAGTCAGTATTGGGATGATATTCTTGGCGCGGTCCAGGTGAAGACGCCCGACCGATCGATGGACATCATGTTGAACGGCTGGCTCCTCTATCAGACGATCGCTTGCCGCTTATGGGCACGCTCCGCATTCTATCAGGCGAGCGGTGCCTACGGCTTCCGTGATCAGCTTCAAGATTGCTTGGCAATCGCCACCGCGCGTCCGGCGATGACGCGTGAGCATTTGTTGCGAGCGGCGGCGCAGCAGTTCGTCGAAGGCGACGTCCAGCATTGGTGGTTACCACATTCCGGCCAGGGCGTGCGCACACGCATCTCCGACGATCGAGCATGGCTTGCCTACAGTGTCGCCCATTACGTGGACACGACCGGAGATACCACAGTTCTGGACGAGATCGTTACGTTCCTCGAAGGGCAGAAGCTGCAAACGGGCGAAGATGACAGCTTCTTCCAACCGACAATATCGGACGAAACCGCGACCCTATTCGAGCACTGCGCCCGCGGCCTCGACCAAAGCCTGGCGACCGGCGTTCATGGGCTTCCCCTGATTGGCACCGGTGACTGGAACGATGGCATGAACCGTGTCGGCGAACGGGGACAAGGTGAGAGCGTCTGGCTCGGCTGGCTTTTGCACGCCACGCTCACGGCCTTTGCTCGCCTTGCCGACGTACGCCACGAGGCGGTTCATGCCGCAGCATGGCGCACGCACGCCGCTTCACTGCGAGCATCACTTGAGCGCGAGGCGTGGGATGGTGATTGGTATCGGCGCGGTTATTTCGACGACGGCACTCCGCTCGGCTCGACCACAAGTAACGAATGTCGCATCGATTCCATTGCGCAATCTTGGGCAGTCATCTCGCACGCGGCGGCCCCCGAACGCGCGGCTCACGGCATGGCATCGGTCGATCGGGAGCTGATTCGTCCGAAGGACGGACTGGCGCTGCTATTTGCGCCGCCCTTTGACAAGACACCACTCGACCCGGGCTACATTAAGGGCTATCCGCCCGGCATCCGTGAGAACGGTGGTCAATATACCCACGCTGCCTTGTGGTCGGTGATTGCGTTCGTGGCGCTTGGCGAGGGGGGTAAGGCAGCTAATCTATTCTCGCTCCTCAACCCCATCAATCACGCCCGCACGCGTGCTGATGTTTACCGCTACAAAGTCGAGCCCTATGTCGTCGCTGCCGACATCTACGCCACCCCACCCCACGTCGGGCGTGGCGGCTGGACCTGGTATACGGGCTCAGCCGGTTGGATGCAACGGGCTGGCATCGAGAGCATTCTCGGACTGCGTATGCAGGGTGCGTTCGTGCATCTAGATCCGTGCATTCCGAAGAGTTGGCCGAAATTCGAAGTCACGGTTCAATATCGATCGGCGCATTACGAGATCGCGGTCGAAAATCCTGACGAAGTAGGCCAAGGAGTTTCATTCGCCGAGTTGGACGGGGTGGCGATAATGGAGCGACCGCTCCGCCTGCCGCTGCTGAACGACGGCATCACCCATCATCTTAAGGTGAGGCTCGGGTGATATTCGTTCTTCTGATAAATCCGCTTTTCCGGCGGCGGACAATCGAGCGAGTTGAAGACATCCGCGCATTTCTGCGACGAATGCCATCGGCTCTCATCGGGTCAAATCTGCCCGCATTCTGGCGTGGCGGTATGTTACCGGAATCGACGCTGACACGCTGGCGGCGGAGAAGCTTGCGGAGGCCGAACCGCCTCGCGCGCAAAGTGAACGCCGTGCAGCTCAATGGATGCTCACGGCGGGTCTGTGGAAGGATAGCCACGCCCGGTTGGGGGCCGTGCATCAGCCGCGGTATCGCCGCGATTGTTTGGGCGAGCTGATCCGGGTCGACGGGTCGGAGCACTGGTGGTTCGAGGGCCGCGGACCGCAATGCACCGTGCTCGCCTACATCGACGATGCCACCAGCCGGCTGATGCATCTGCAGTTTGTCGAGAGCGAGAGCACCTTCGATTATTTTGCAGCGACGCTAGCTTATCTGGAGCGCCATGCCAAACCGGTGGCGTTCTACTCCGACAAGCACGGCGTGTTCGGGGTCAACAGGACGGATGCGGTGGGCGGCGATGGCATGACTCAGTTCGGCCGGGCTCTGCATGCGCTAAACATCGACATCATTTGCGCCAACTCCTCCCAGGCCAAGGGTTCGTGTGGAGCGCGCCAATGGAACGCTGCAGGACCGGCTGGTGAAGGAGATGCGACTATGCGGCATCGTTACCATCGGGGCTGGCAACGCGTTCCTACCGGCGTTCATCGATGACTACAACGCGGGCTTTGCCAAGGCGCCTCTTGAGGATCGCGATGTTCACCGTCCGTTAGCCGGATATGACGACCTCGACGATGCCTTTGCCTGGAAAGGAAGAGCGCACGGTCTCGATGAACCTGACGCTGCAGTATGACCAAGTGCTGTTTATCCTGGAGCCAGCCGGGATTACACGGTCGCTGGCGCGCAAGCGCGTCACGGTGATTGATTGCTTCGACGGGCGGCTGGCGATCCGGTACGACGGCATCGACTTGCCCTACCGCACCTTCGACAAACGGCCGCAGGTCAGCCAGGCTGCGACAGCCGAGAACAAGCGCCTGGGTCCGATCCTGGCCTAAATTGCCGAGCAGCAGAAGCAACTCGACATGTCCCGCTCGGCCAAGACACCGCGCCGGCGCGGCCAGAAGAACCACATGTTCAAGGTCGGATAGATCCGAGTGAACACCCGTGCGGCGCGTTGCGCAATGCGAAAGGCTTCACGCGCCGCACTCTTCACGCGGAAGAACTCAACCCTAACCCACAGAAGGGCGGCTATCCTGCTCCCGACCGGGTGACATTTCTAACTGGTGCAAATCGTGACTTCTCGGCGACAAGTATCGTGAGCTGCTGCGAACGGCTAAGCGCCCCTCCCCGCCTGATTTCGAGCTCATAACGTCTCTACTCCAGCCTTATCAGTCGCGAGATGCTGTTTGCGTATGAACGGCCGCTTTGCGCCAAGTGCGGACCAGGCGCTGTCCTAACTCCTGCAGCTCCCACGTGACAAATGTGATCTCCCAGGACAGAAGCCAACAGCCCTGAAGCGCTGCGAAATCCGCCTCGCGCCCGGTGAAATCCGTCCCGGATGTTGCTACGCTGATCGTGGTAACGTTGATTGGGAGCCGTCGGATGCCGTCGCATCCACCGCTCCTGACCGCACTCATTGCGGAAGGCCCCCAACGCAGGGCGATGTTCCGAATCCAGACAGCGAGGCAGGCCATGGTGAAACCTTATCCGTCGAAGACCACATCGGCAACCACATGCTGCATCCCGAAACGCTGATGCTAAACTACGGCTACGATCCGCAACTGTCGGAAGGAGCCGTCAAACCACCGGTGTTCCTAAGCTCGCCCCTCGCCTTCAGGACCGCCGAGGAAATGCGATGCCCGAGCGGGTGTGGATCGCATTAACATTGCGCTTCGATGAGCTTATTTGATTTCCTCCGGCGCTTCGAAAATCGCCGGAGCCCGTCACCTATCATGCTCGGCATAATCGCGGGCGCACCTTTTTTTTGGTCCATCCGTGCTGGAACCGCAGATTAAGTTGCCAAAAAGGCGCTGCGAGAGCGGGAGAAGCCAGCGCCCAACGCAGCAATGATAGCCCGTGGGTATTCATGATCTTTCCCTTTCGTCGAAGCGACTCACCTCACCGGCGAGCGTTTCGGCTGCCGTCCACATCGCTTAATTCTTGAAATCGAGGCGGACTCTTGGCGCAGGAGCGGGCATCGCGGGAATTTGTTTGCGTTGATCACGAGCCCTTGGCGTCGGTCATTTGAAAACCGGCGAGCAGATTGTGACTCTGGCGCTGGCCATTTGCTGGCCACTATTAAACCCAAGATTGCGCGCCACACAATCATCTTGTCGACTAACAATCTGTTTCTACGAACGCCGCCAACTTCTCCAAGTGGCCGGCTTGCGAACCCGGCTGTCATAAATCTTTCAATTCGAAGTTCTCGTTCGCTGCCTAGTACATTCCGGGTGATTTTTCTTCTTTGGCGTCGAGCACGTTCGATGCCTTCTCTTATGATATTGCAGCATGATAGATAATACGCACTCCACCGGAATGGCACTTCAGAGCCGGATGTTGGCTATTGACCTGCAACATCTACGGTACGCCGTCGCGGCCAGGGATCAGGGGAGCTTTCGACGAGCGGCGGAAAGTTTATTGGTTCAGCAATCGACGTTGAGCCGGCGCATTAGCCAGCTCGAGCATTCGATTGGCATGACTATCTTCGAGCGATCGAGTGGCGGTGTCCGGGCAACGGACGCGGGGCGTGATTTTCTTCACCTGGCTCGATCGATCCTGGAGCAAGTGGATTCACTCGTGACAAGGGCGCATCGGACCGGCCGAGGTGAAGCTGGCCGGCTGACGATCGGCTTTTATACATCACTTGCAGCCGGCAATTTGCGCGCGACGCTCGTGGATTATGCGCGGCGATTTCCGGAGCTCGAACTCGGAATGGTAGAAGGATCGCGTGCACGTCTTGTCACTGCTTTGCGCAACGGCGCAGTCGACATCGCCATCGTGACCGGCGAAACGCACCTTCCGCATACCAAATCAATGTCGCTTTGGAGCGAACGTCTTGTTGTCCTGCCGGATGGCCATCGGCTGGCTGCCAACGAGATCGTTCATTGGACCGACCTCAAGGGAGAAGCGCTTTTGTTGAGCCGACGTGATCCCGGACATGAGATTCATGACCTGGTGGTCGCCAAACTGGCCTCGCCAGCAGACCGGCCAACAATGGTGCGACATGACATAAGCCGAGAAAGCATCAAAAGCCTGGTCGGTGCCGGCTTTGGCATCGGCTTGACGATTGAGGCTTCTCTTGGTGCTAACTTCGCGGGCGTCGTCCATAGAGAAGTCCGGGATGGGACCGGTCAAACCCGGGTTAGCCAATCAGCGTATTGGAGGCAGGACAACGAAAATCCAGC